>Ga0181563_10000082_pt1 | contig 76973 bp, 84 predicted proteins | sample 011ome_25_FD_133759 | JGI IMG/M metagenome (GOLD analysis project Ga0181563, IMG submission 133759) | Coastal salt marsh microbial communities from the Groves Creek Marsh, Skidaway Island, Georgia - 011512CT metaG (megahit assembly) | ecosystem: Environmental > Aquatic > Marine > Intertidal...
AATGTTCCCAGGGCGTAATATTTGCACATTAAAAGGGTGAATATGTCATTTGATTTGTTTCATAAATTTTTACTATAAATGATGCGTTGTACCCATCTACATACACCGAATCATTGCTGTATAACTGATCACACCCATATTCAGATGTACCACTTTTGCCATTTACTTGTAAAGGTAACCGAATCATATTATTCTTATCATTCATAGTATAATAATTCCATTTACCACCGGTTCTATATAATTCTCTACCCATAAGTGGAAGAATGGTCTCCCCCGAATCATTTCTTGTTAATATTCCCACTTGTTGATAATCCATATTCATTGTCCTAACCATCGGTGGCATATATGGATGTGGTAATTCCTGGCGGTCTGTTCTTATTGTAACATTATTATCGATCGTTTGTGGATTGGTGATAACCTGTGGATTTGTAACTAATAATAAAATAACGATAAATAATAGTATACATACAAATAATAGGATTACATTAACATTTGTATCACATCGCCTCATATATATATATAGTCATATCTTTTAGACACGAGTTGTTGCTATCATATTATTTAAACCACCTAATATATCCGTTAATTTTGATGAATCAAATCCATCCATCATCTGTGTATATTTACTTAAAATTGGGGTTAAATCATTCATCTGTTTTACTAGATTTTGTTGTTTCATTGCAAGATCTCCACTATCCTTGCTCATATTCTTTATAACGTCAGACCCTAATATCTTCTCAATGTTTTCATATGCAGAAGCAATTTGGTCAGTTTCTTTCATTTTTCCAGGTTTAGTATTTCTATTCTCCATAGGTTCAGATTTACCAATTTTATTTTTAGGACTGGTGTTAGTTGTCTTGACTAAATCTTTAGATAGACGTTCACCGTTGTCTATAATTTCTCTAATTCTTGCGTGTGTATTCGCGGGATTGGTGGTACCAATCGCGGGATTGGTCTTACCTTTCGCGGGATTGGTACCACCTTCACGAAATCCTTCGCGTAACGGGATTTTTTTACTATATTCGGCGAAAGCTGGGATTGTCAGTGTCACTTCGGTGCAACTTGTTGGATTGAGCTCACACGACTCCGCTGTATTTAGATAAGTTTTAGGATCAGGTTCTCCTGATTTTTCTTTTTTGAGCCGCCGCGCGCGCAGCTTTGCGGGACTCCTTTTGCCTTTGGCAAATCTTATTGCATTCCTAGCAATCCTTTTCCACGACTTTTTCATTGTAGCACTCTTCCAAGCGCTCTTAACACCCCTTGAAGCCCTCTTCCAACGCTTCTTAAACTTGAATGATTCATCTGTTGTGGTATTTCTAATATACAATATGTACATAAGTGTAATTAGGATTATTGTTGGGATAACAACTATAATATCATCCATAAACGACATTATTAATATTGTAACAGATAATGCGAACATAGCAACATCAACCCCATCCGAATACCACACTACTATTATAAAAAGGATTGGCATATACATTTTAAAATCGGTTGGTAATACATAATCATTCATATATAATAATTATATAAAAAACATATTAAGAATTTGTATATACATTTCGTAATATGAAATGTATTGCTTATTGTGACATATATAATTCATCAATACATGGGTATACAAATAAATCATCTATAAATATACATGGGCATTTTATTGTTCGGTATAGTATAACAAATGATGAATTTTATTCTGGCGAATATATTAACCTACCATATAAAACCCCAACACCAACTATATATCATCCGTTGATAAGAAATTTCCATTATATCTCAATGATGAGATATAATACATTTGATATAGTGGAATGCATTGAATTGTCTGGAGGTGAAATGATTGCAATCATTAAAACATACTATATCAGATTATTACAACGAAAATGGAAAAAGATATATAAAACAATTAACGTTTCGATTTCCTAGTATGTCTACGTTTTGTGGTTGTATGAACCTTTTTTTTATTTCTCCTGGATTTCTTGGATTTATTGTGAGGTTTGTTGCGATTACTTTTAATCTTTTTTTTAGTATACTTCTTGTGCTTTTTCGTTGGTTTTCCTCCTGTAAAACCTTCTCGAGTACCACCCTCTTCATCTGGTGGCTCCTCGTCAGAGTCAGTTTCATCAGTAGATGACGTACTTGTCATTCCCTCGAAACCCTTTCTGGCGCTTTTAAGTCCATTTTTCATTGTTTCGCCCAAAGAAGTTAGTATATCTGGGAGTCCACTACTTTGAGGATCATCGCCTTGGGGTCCACTACTTAGAGGTTCATCGCCTTGGGATCCAATACTTTGAGGACCAATACTTTGAGGATCATCACTTTGAGGACCATCACTTGGAGGTCCATCGCCTTGGGATCCAATACTTTGAGGACCATCACTTGGAGGTCCATCGCCTTGGGATCCAATACTTTGAGGACCATCACTTGGAGGTCCATCGCCTTGGGATCCAATACTTTGAGAATCATCGCCTTGGGATCCAATACTTTGAGAATCATCGCCTTGGGATCCAATACTTGGAGAATCATCGCCTTGGGATCCAATACTTGGAGAATCATCGCCTTGGGGTCGACCAATTTCAGCCTCTTTCATATGACCCTCTAATCTGACATTAATACCTTCTATTCTATTTTTATAATCTTCAAACATCGCTAATTGTTTATTACATTTTTCCAATTTTTCCTTACACTCAGTGAGTTGTTGGTTCAATTCAACCTTATCCCCATTTGATTCTGCCGATTTCTCTAATATATACGCCATTTTTTCCTCTATATCATTCAATGTTTGTTGTAGCGCATTATCCATTATTATAACATAATATAATTTTATAGACGTTGTTTTAATTTTACTAATTCCCCCATAATGATATCACGTTGTTCATCGAGGTAAGATGTCCGAATTGGATTAAGACCTGACTTGTGTATTTCGGTTATATGTTCGAGCAAAATGTTAAACATAGTTATCAACGATGAATCATTATTGTATTCATTTTCGCCCATAATATATTCGTTGTTGTCATAAAATGTATTATTAATCTCTTTCTTTCTAGATTCAATTCGTTTGCGCATTTGTATTGCATTATTAAGTTTTGTATCATTCATAAATACGGAATTATCTACCATATGATAATGATATAAAAAATAATAACTATCTATAATAATGACAACCGAATCTATACTGGTAGAATCCCCTTCTCGTCACGTTATGTTTCCTATACAATATCAAGACATATGGGACATGTACAAAAAACAAGTTGATTGTTTCTGGAGAGTTGAAGAGGTTGATTTAACAAAAGATATTGACGATTGGTCACGATTGACTGAAGACGAACGATTTTTCATAAAAATGATTCTATCATTTTTTGCATCATCAGATGGCATTGTTATCGAAAATTTAGGAAAGCGATTTATGGACGATGTACAAATTTCTGAAATAAGGGCATTTTATGGTTTCCAGATCGCAATGGAAAATATTCATAGTGAAATGTATTCGCTTCTAATTGACACGTACATATCTAACGATATGGAAAAAAATGATATGTTCAATGCAGTTGATACATTTCCTTGTATTAAAGGAAAATCTGATTGGGCGATGAGATGGATTGAAACACACGATTGTACGTTTGCACAACGCCTTGTTGCATTTGCATGCGTGGAAGGTATTTTCTTTTCCGGTGCGTTTTGTTCTATTTATTGGCTCAAGAAACGGGGTGTAATGCCCGGACTAACATTTTCAAACGAACTAATCTCTAGAGATGAGGCGTTACATACAGAATTTGCTGTTCTTTTGTTTCATAAATTATCAGATAAACCAACCATTGATGTAATACACGGAATAATTAAAGATGCGGTTAAAATAGAGAAGGAATTTATTTGTGAATCTTTGCCGTGTAGACTTATATCAATGAATTCCGAATCAATGAGTCAATATATCGAATTTGTGGCGGATAGATTATCTATCCAATTAGGTTATGGTAAAATATATAACACATCTAACCCATTTATGTTTATGGAGAGGATTTCATTGGAAGGTAAGACCAATTTTTTCGAGAAACGCGTGAGTGAATATGCATTGTCCGACAGAAGCAATAATGGTGATGTATTTGACCCAACTGATGATTTCTAAATCTGATAATATCTTATACGAAATATTTAACGTATAAGATAAGTAAATCTAATATTATAATGTAGTATGACGTCTATTGACCCAGAATACGACGAAGTCGTAGTGAATTTAAAGGTGTTGGCGTCAGTTTCGGTCAATTCAAAATTATATACCCGAGGTTCTCTATTGAATATAGAACAAAGTAGCATCATACCAGAAGGTATTAGGCGATGGTTCCATCAAGATAGTCGAGATGAATCAATCAAAAAAATAGATAGAACAATAATAAAGGGATTGTCATACATAGAAAAATATCCAGTTGTAAAAGGATATTTAAGAGAATCTAGGGTTGGTTTACTCAATATGCGGGAGACATATTCTCTTTGTGTTCAGACAGTTGCCCGACTTGATACGATTATTTCGAAAATAGATATGGCTTGTGTTGTATGATCATTTTTTATGAATGGATGCACTTTTAATACTAGAAAATATATTCTTACAAGGGTGGATAACGGGTAAGTTACATAATGTTCTACCACCTGAACTTACTAGATCACCTGGAATGTATTCAGAATCGGTAGTGAATGACGTAATATTCATCATCCGGTTATTAATGGTATATTTTACATTTTTAATTGTTGAATAACCATTTTTGGTAGAATGTCTATACTGATATCCTTCACTTCTAGACCATTGTCGTGTTGGTAACTCACCTTCTCTTGATATGCGTTTATCAGTTGATGTGAAAAAAATGCTTCTATCTACTTTAATACCTGCATTTACACATCGGTTGTATAATGCGTTGTCTTCTAATCCCCATCCCCAGAAACAAGGAAATCCATTCACTCGTTCGAAATCCACTGCCTTTATTGCCAATATTCCGCCAAGTACAAACGTAAACCCATAATAATGCGAAACTGTTCCATTTGTTGTCTTATATGGAATCAATGAAGGTGATTCTGGTATAGAATCTACATCGTGAAATACAATCGTTATATTCTTATATGTTGTTGGATATTTCTGTTTCAATAACAATAACCCCATATTTTTCATACCCCCACGATTAAATGATCTGTTGTCACATTGATGTGTAAAAAATATTTCAACATCGACATTTTCTACCCATCCATTGTATTTCAGCACACTATCTATATAAATTTCAAATCTCTTCTTATGCGCCTCCCTATCTCTGTATGGTACGATAAATACGGTATGTGGTGGCATTATACTATTATTTTTTATATTTTTCAAGTACCATTCTCGGTATTATATCGCTTTCTATTGTTAGTAATTTTTTGTAACATTTATTAATTGTCACTTCGCTTATATCCGTAACGACACTAACGTCCTTTCGGGTTATAGTCATGTTACACATCGACGATACAAAGTATATTATCCCTGCTGCGATTGATTGTGGTGTATTTTCTGGAATAAGATTATTTTTGTTAATCATCAATGTTGCAAACACACATATCTTAATTATATCTTGTGGAATGAGCAATTTACTGCAGAATCGTTCGATAAATGACATTGGTGTAGTCTGTTTAATTGTTGTTTTATCCGAAGTATGTAAATCATTCTCAATTTCATTCAGAATCATTACTGCACGCTTACATCCCTTTGTTGCACTCGATGTATCAAGATTAAATATATGCGCGATTTCATGTGATGTGCGTGGATAATGATTCACTCGAGCAGCAACGTACAATGATGCCGCAATTATCCCATCACGATTCAGTCCCCTGAATGTTCTTACTTCTGAAATTTTGTGGTAATAATACATTGCATCATCTATGATTAGTTTTGGTATTCCCGACTCATTCCCCTTTGTAACGATTCTTTGAAAATCATTGTGTCTTGAACGTTCCGTATAAGGCATAGATTGGTATTCGGTGTACCTGCGTATTTTCAACATTTCGTATGACGACCCTCTGCCCGGCAATACTCTGCACGACAATGATGATGATTGTAACAATGGATTAATTGGCATTCCACATCTAGATGGGTCAGATGAACCACAATCATCTGAACCGAAAAACCTCCATTCGGCGCACTGGTCAAGTGTATTTTTGTCTATGATTCCACATATTATACATGTTCTGAACCCCTCGTCAGATATAACAAACAATGAATTGCATTTATTACAATTATTTGGAATTGTATATTGGTCTTCGTGGCATTTTTTACTTGTATCGTTGAAGGCATCTATAATAACTGAAATACTCATCTTTTTTTTTCGTTCACTCATTTTTTGGAATAAGATGTATATTATAAAGTACAATCAATTTTATAAAATTATAGTTGTTGTTTAATTTTATTTTCAGTATATATATGGGTAACTCATCTTTATATGGAAAAATTAAACCCAAACTTCATACATTGGTTGATGTGATCGCTGCAAAATATATAACAACCCAAACATTTGATGATATGAAGAATATATCAACACCTGGATATTGTGATAAGATGATTGTATTAACAACCAGTGCCATATCAAGCAATCTGCATAATAAGGAAATACAATATGTTTCAGATAGAATAAGTGGCAAAAGACCAACCATGCGTAAGGAAAATGTAATTGTAATGGACCCTTCGCGTATGACTAACTATGATGTTATGGATCGTGATAAGAAAATGAACATGTGTAAGGGTATTGCTGCATTTTATGTAAAGATTGCACAAGTTTTTGCGGCGATACACACTACAGTGAGACCATCATCAGATAGAAATATTGTCGATACAAATTTTTATGATACGTCATATGTGTCGGATATGGATACGTATGGAGAACGAGAATATACATATAGTGGGCAATCAACACCAATCTTTAATCATCCTCAATCAGAGGATGCAATAAATCCCGACGAGTCCAACCCAGGGGATGCAATAAATCCCGACGAGTCCAAACCAGAGGATGCAATAAATCCTGACGAGTCCAAACTGGAGGATGCAATAAATCCAGACGAGTCCAAACCAGAGGATGCAATAAATCCCGACGAGTCCAAACCAGAGGATGCAATAAATCCAGACGAGTCCAACCCAGGGGATGCAATAAATCCAGACGAGTCCAACCCAGGGGATGCAATAAATCCAGACGAGTCCAAACTGGAGGATGCAATAAATCCAGACGAGTCCAAACCAGGGGATGCAATAAATCCCAACGAGTCCAAACCCGAACAAGGATATGAACCTCCATTATCATCACAAATAGAAAAGGACCCCAATGGGTATATTGCTTCACCAGAAGAAGAACAATCGTCCCAGTCGATAATAAATGGTGGCAGTATTGGAGATACAGAGTTATTATCATATGCTGGTATATGTGGAGCGAGGATATCAGATCTAGAAGATATGATATACGAATCAACAGATTATATAAATATAAATGAAAAATTCTGTAGAAATGGTCGAAATATTTCATTGGGAGATGAACCTGGTATACCAGAATTAGAGATATTATATTATGATGTTTATGATTATGATCTTGGCGTATTTAATGCTATGTCGAAAGAAGCAGAAAAACAATATCAACTCGATCTTGAACGTTTCTATTTTGAATTTACCGGATTATCCAATATGCCACAAAGCATAACAAAGTTTGGTGATATAAAACTAAATCAATATGACAAAGAGTGTGATTACACAAGTGTATACTCCAAATCCTATCAGGTGAGTGGTTCTAATAGATTAATGGTTAAGTATGCGCGACATATCAAAACTATGATAGATTCGTCTCATAAAAAACAGAAAGCATTAATAGATATATTAAAAGAACTATTCGTCCAGGTAGAAACCCCACATGTATCAGAATATAACATCTCGATACATCCATCACTCACAGAGTCAAAGTTGAATGGTATAGTAAAACGAACGAGATCATCTATAATTGAGTTATATTCTAAATGCGAACACGATTATAAGAAAGGGATAGACCTCTTTAAAGATGTTGTCAATCACGTTAAAGATACTGCTATACCAGGACAAGAAGATTCTATAAACAAATCCATCATAGAAAACGCCTATATTACTTGAATTTTCCTGTGGGTACATATGCAGATATATCCTTATATATGGACTCCTGTGTTTTCTGTTTTTGTTCTGTATTTTTAATTATAAACGGAGATTTGATTTCATCCTTTATTTCTGCACCATAATTGTCTATCTTTTTCCCGGTTTTTTTAGACCATTCACTTCTGACATAGTTAGGGACCCAGTGATTCCATGTAACAAAGATAAGATTTGGGTGAGTGTAACTATTTCTAAATCCATTGGATGTCAGACGTTCCAAAATATATCTGATACAATCCATCTGATTATAATAATGAATACCAACAATGACTTCTGGAACTAAATACCAAATATGTTGTTCCTTTGACGCTCGAGATGTATTCCGTATTTTACTATGTATTCTTCTAAGTATATTATTATAAAGTGTTAGTACATCTTTCGATCTCTTCATATTTCTCTCGTACAATTCATCTATGTCAACATTTTCATTATCATCTACATCATCACTGATAGAAAATATAGTGTCCATTTAATAGATAGATTAGAAAAGAAATAAAGGGTTTAATAGTAATACATTATGTCATTTAAACATATTGTATTAGGGTCTGGTGGATTGGGACTATTTATTCAACAGGGAATTATTGGAGAACTAGTGAAAAAATGTATCATCAATATCAAAGATATTACTTCTATATATACGTGTTCTTGTGGGAGTATAACTGGAACTATACTTACACTTGGTTATGAACCGGAAGTGATATCCGATTATCTCATAAAGCGCCCATGGGGTAGGCATCTTCCTCAGATAAATCCATTCACGTTATTCGACCAATCTCCACCCAAAGGGTTATATGATAGGTCATTATTTACAATAATACTAGAACCATTATTAGACGTGAAAGGTATTTCAATTGATGTAACATTAAAAGAGATGTATGATCTAACAGGAATAAAAGTTGTATATATGACAACAAACGTCAACGATGACGTGATGCGCGAATATAAGTTATCATACGAGACGCATCCTGAATGGAAAGTCATTGATGCAATACACGCATCGTGTGCAATTACGCCTTTAATTTCACCATTAGAAATAGATGGACAATGTTATATAGATGGAGGTACGATTTGCCATTTCCCATATAACAATTGTATGCGCGACGAGAAATGTGATAAGTCTGAGGTATTTTGTATATATACTAAAATGACAGAGAATGCAGTAGTAATGCCATCTGATAACATTTTACAACTGATAAATGCAATTGTGGTAAAGTCATGGATCACTCTGAACAAAGAGACAAATAACATAATACAAGAAAATGAAAATATGATATCTATTGATTTGGGTAAAGAGGGGGAATTTTCCAGAATACAAGACGTGTTAAACACTGAAACAGCAAGAGATTTTCTTTTTAAACGTGGAACTGAATATGCATTAACCTATATCTCAAGTAGAAATCGATGACTTTATAAACATTTTAAGTGTATCCACGTTTGGTTTTGCATCATATTCGAATGTTGTGTCATTGTATACTAATTTTATCGTAGGGTATGCGGATACATTATATTTTTTTGCCGTGTTTGCATCTTTTTCACAATCAATGTACCTATATAGTATCTCTACATCGTCTATTATGGGATAATTACTTTTCATTTCGTCCATAACAGGTGCTGCTTCTTTACAATATGGACACCAAGTTGTGTAAAAATATAATAGTTCTGCGGTGTCACCCTTCTTTTTTTTTGGATCGAATTCCCTATTATCTGAATAATCTGGCGTAGAATATTGTTTTACATATCTCGTATATACCATATAAGTTATTACAATCATAACAACCAATGCAATAAGATACATCCCCCATTTCACATATGTAATATATAATGTCGACTGCATATAGATAGATACTATAATAATAGAATATAATAATAACGTAAAGATAAATCAATATGAATAGTTATATGATTTTCAGGGACATAACAGGTACTATATACGAGATATGTAGGTCTGATTACAGGATGGACTATACCTATTATTGCTCTATACTTAAAATGTATGGCATCACATATTGTCCTAAACATACAAAAATTGAGGATATTCTATATTAATATTTGTTTTATACACATATTATATATGAAAACACGAAAGAATAAAAAGGGTATTGTGTTCACACGCAAAAACTATAAAAGTAATGACGGTATGTTAACCTCTATATGGGGTCCAAGTATGTGGCATTACTTACATACAATGTCATTTAATTATCCAGAGCACCCGTCAAATGAAGACAAAAAACATTACTTTAAATTTTTGAAATTATTGCCACATGTTTTGCCGTGTGGGAAATGTCGTTCAAATCTTAGGGATAATATGAAAACACTTCCGTTAACAATGCGAGATATGAAATCAAGGTCAACATACTCTTTATATATATACAGACTTCATGAATTAATCAATAAAATGTTAGGAAAGAAATCAGGACTCACATATATTGACGTTAGAGACAGATATGAACATTTCCGGTCTAGGTGCCCTAAACCCGATAAAGATAAAATTAAACACGAAAAGGGATGTGTTGATCCATTAAAGGGAAAAAAATCAAAATGTATATTGAAAATTGTCCCTGAAACTTACAAATGTGAAACACTCAAGATAGTATAATAAAATATTATCATATATTATAATGTCAACCAAAAAGGTGGATTCAAATGTGAAAGTATTTTACACATTACTTAGCATGTTGACCCAATTTGAGATTGATAAGAGATTGTCAAATAAAGGTTCGCGTGTCAAATCAAAATGTGTGCAATTGTCTCAGAGGAAACCCGTAACTCGGAGACGCAGACGAGGCACTGGGGTTCGAGGACATAAACATATGCAACAAAGTCAAAAACATAGGATTAGAGGACGTGACCCTAGGCGACAAAGTCAAAAACCTTGGGGTCGAGGACCTAACCCTAGGCAACGCGCTCGATGGAGTGAAAAACAAATACCTAAACCATCAGTTCAAGATGCCGTATATTCCGGGGGAACACCAGGAACATCAGGATCAGGCACATCTGGAAGTCGGTCTAGAAGTCGGTCTAGAAGTCGGTCTAGAAGTCGGTCTAGAAGTCGGTCTAGAAGTGCAGTTGAAGACCTGTTTTCAACTGAGTCGAGGTTGGCTATTGCATGTTTATTGGTTATTTATACATTTGGTCGGCACGCACTACTGGACATATGTACACCATATTTAGTAATATTTATATCAAAAGTTGTTGGAATAGATGCTACCGGGGACCTTAGTAGTCGAGGTATAGAGCCACCGTGTATAGGTGGCGACCATTTTGTACGAGGATTCTTTAATGCGTTTGGAATTGGCGAGAGTTGTGGCGACATTGATAGAAGAATAAACCGTCTTATCGATAGTGAAATGAATATTCTTTTGAGAACAGTTATTGCCGGAACCGGTGGTAATGCCGAAGATATTAATATGGATTTGTTTGAGGGCGCAATTGTTTTAATGGCATATACCATATTCTTCAAATTGTTTAAGTCTATACCGGGGGCTTTAGGTAGTGTGAGAACAGGTGCAGGTGCTATTGCGAGAACAGGTGCAGGTGTTGTGGTAACAGGTGCAGGTGCTATTGCGAGAACAGGTGCAGGTGTTGTGAGAACAGGTGCAAGTGTTGTGATAACGACTCTATATATGTTGTTATATTTGTTAGGTATTGTTGATATTGACCAAGCACGTAATGCACAAGAAAATTTTGCGATTTTAATTACTAAATTGACTCAACTAAGTATTAAGGACTTATTCTATTGTCGGGAGTACTTTACACGACTTGCTGGAATTCAAGATAGAGATGATGATGCACTACTAGATGATGATGCACTACTAGATGATGATGAACTACTTGCACTACTAGATGGTGTACTACTAGATGATGACGCCCAAGAAGCAGCACAAAGATTAGTAACATCACCAGCAACATCACCACCATCACCAGCAGCACAAAGATTAGTAACATCACCACCATTACCAGCAGCACAAAGATCAGCAACACCACCAGCACCAGTACCAGCAGCACAAAGATCAGCAACACCACCAGCAGCACAAAGAGCAGCAACACCAGCAGCAGGAAAAGTAATGAAACTTGCATCCAATATGGCAGGAAAACTGGCGACTCAGGGTAATATATATCAACATGTTTCTAATAATCTAGGAAAGGCATTCGTTGCGAGTGCGGGTACATCAGGAGCGAGTGCGGGTACATCAGGAGTTAAAAGACGAAGGTCTGAACATGCTCCACAAGGCGAATCCAGTTCAAAAGTTAATAAAGTTGTTCCTCGTGGACAAAGTATTTAAATACAGACTAGTATTGATAATAACTCGTTATCATGAATATAATGTCATATTGATATCTGCAGTCGACATCAATGATATTATAGATGAATAAGAATCATAATAAATAAAGCAACTAATACATTAAGTTGAATTATACTTACATCATATTAGGGATACATTATCAATATGCATTTACATCTGTTATGATTGGTACAGAAACAGGTTGATTACCTGACTCAATTTCAACCTTTTTACATTCAAAATTTGACTCTGGACATCTCCCACACGGAGGACATTCAGGACAAGGTTTCTCTCTCTCTCTTAATTGATATGCTGGACATACTGGACATACTGGTGGAACTATTTGGGTTTTAAGAATGTAATCATTCATATCTATAGATTTTTTTTTGTATTTTTTCTTTGCGTGTTTGTATCTATTGTTGCATGTTTTCATTCCCTCAGTTTGTTTATATCCAAAATACCCGGTGACAATTAGTACGAATAATAATACAATTACTACTAACACACTACAAGTATTCTTCATTATACATAATGAATATAAAATATTATTTATTTTGTAATCATTATGTATAATGAAACCCGACACATTAATAGTAGAATTTGTAGGCACCATATTACTTGTATTTGTCATTCTTTCAACCCAGAATCCATACGCAATTGGTGCTACATTAGCGATAATAACCGCAATTGGTAAAGAGATATCGGGTGGGCATTTCAACCCTGCAGTTACAATATCCCTTATATTCGCAAATAAGATTGAAATTGGAACATTATTGCCATATATTTCCGCCCAAATATTGGGTGGTATGGCAGGATATCAGATATATAAGGCTATTATATAAAAAAATTATTTATTTCATAAAATAAATAATTAAAACCAATCATATTCAAAATTTCATTACATTTATAAATGCATACATTGTCAATATAGAGAAATATGTTATGGCAATTCTATTTACGATATATACATCGGTTGGGGTATCACATCTATTCGTAAACCCTATTTTGAATGCCTTTTTCATTTTTTTTCCTGTCTTGCCAATACTCTTTTTTATTTTTTTACTTCTTTTGCCGACATCCTTTTTGAATTTGTTTATTGCTTTCCCTACTTTATTTTTACCTGCAGACTTTCGTCGATCCTTATCTGTTCTGCATTTTGCACGCGTGATTGGATTCTTATTTGTAGGAAACCAACAAGGTGACATGCGTTCAATATCCGTTCTAGAAACATATCTTGTCTCAAACCTCCGGATATTATCAATGTCAATTGTTTCCATTCTTATCTTCTTACATTTAGATGTATCAGTTGTTAATGCTGTAAATATACCCAATGGGTTAATGTTTGACATACCACTTATCATACCTGGCACTAATCCTCTAAAGGAGGTCTGATTATTATTCATAATTTTTACGGGACTTTGTGGTGGAAATTGTCCTGGTACATAATCTTCATTCAATTTAACAGTAGGAATAATTCCATCGGGAATATTATTGATATACATGTATCTGTCGACCTTTTCATCGTTGGATGTGACACATTTAGTTTTTGTAGATAAAAAATATTTATTTCCAAGCGGACCGCCAGTAACAGATGCTTTGCTTTTACCAGTTACAAGTAAATCAACATATGATCTCAATAGTTTTATATTTTTCTCAATTGCTTTCCCTTTTGGTTTTATACCCAACTTTTTAGGGTCCTTTATCATCATGTGATATGGATAATCATTTGATTTCTTAATAAGAACTTCTTCATCCTCTTCGAGTGGTGAATCATCGTCCTCTTCGAGTGAATCATCGTCCTCTTCGAGTGAATCCTCGTCCTCTTCGAGTGAATCCTCGTCATCGTCGGGTGGAGAATCGTCATCGTCGGGTGAATCATCGTCATCGTCGGGTGGAGAATCTTCATCGTCGGGCGGAGATTCGGAACCTGGTATAGATGTGTTGTCGGTGAAAACTGAATTCATACTAGTATCTTGTATAAGTGACGTCATATAAATTACCAATATTTTACTATTACGTTATTAATGTTAAAATGCATGTATATATTTCATTTTTAGTATATCGTCTACTAATTCAGGTACTGATATCTTGGTTGTGACGTATCTATCCGAATAATAATATTTCCATACAAAATCCTTCATGTATTCAAATAATGGGTGTTCAATTGCACCATTATATCCAGATGAATGATTTACAATTAATAAATCAATAAAAATAGATATGAATCCATATATGTCCATGTTATGTGATAAAATATTCCCTATGAATTTGTTTCTGTCTCGTGAAGTTGTATTATACGTATCCATTACCTTTTCCATATGACTTCCTAGTATATCACCGATTTTTGGATAATCCGTCTTACTCTTAAATATAACTTTTAATATACTATCTTCAATATATTCGAGTTGTTTAGAAAAATTGGAAAGATATTTATTGAAAATACTCGCACATTCAATTGCAGATTTACCTTTTATATTATAATGACCTACAATCTCAGGAAACGACTCATATATCGGAGACAATACAAGCGATGATATAAAAGGTGAATTCCATTGTATTGGTCGCATCCCACTATCTATAAATCGACTGGGTGTGCGGGTTGTAACGGATACACCCCAGTCAATAATCCGATAATACGATTTATTTGTTTTTGCATCATAACTATAGAGTATATTATCCGATTTTATATCATTGTGATATATACCTTTTGTCTTTAATTTTACAATTGCATTCAATAAAAGATCCACGAGATTATCGAGCGTATCACAAAACGATTGATGTAAATGTTTGTCTTTATCAAATTCTGAGAATATCATGGTATTAAGTATTGTTAGTAATGATACGCCACCATATGGAACATTTACTGATATTAGTTCACCGTCTGTTATTTTTTTATTTATTTTAGTCAGGTCGTCTGTTCCAAGCGACCCGGAACATTTTCCAATTGTTTTTGTGTATACGACAGGCAATGGATATGTATTGCATTTTGTTATATCATCAAGTATGAAATATTTTCTATAGTTGGGTATTTTTTTTACATATGATAATATTTTCTTGACGTTCTTATATTCCTTGATGCCATTTTTACGTGTCATTAGTTTTGATATTTTATCACCCTTTGTTCTACCTCTTCTTGATTTACATTTCAATTGGGGTCTGAATACACATCCATATCCACCAATTCCTATCACATCCCCACCAATCATATATATATTATGTATATAACTTTATACTAGCAATACAAACCGCTATTATTATAAATGTGACAATAACGTTATAATTTACTCTTATGTCACTATAATATGACGCTGGTTTACGATAGTTCAAATTATATTCATAGAGTGCATCTTCTAATGTAATCGCCTTTTTACCAAGAAGTACATTAAATCTATTATGTATGAAATGAACCCATTGTATCATTGATTCTCTGCTGTCTAAATATGGGGTTACCGGATATTTATTTATCATCTCAGCAAATTTATTACTATATGGTTCGCCAGGTAAAAACATTGGAAAATCCTGTATGAAATTATAATAATGTTTTTTGTCTTTTTCTGTTGCGATCACTGGGTAGGTTACTGCTATGGTAAATAATACAAACCAATAATGGGGTCCCCAAACATCTGGATCATAGTCCATTATAAAGTATTGATAAAATCATATATAAATATATACCAATATACTTAATCAATGTATTGTATAAATTGTGGATGTAACACTCATACACAAAGCAAATGTTATCACCCAAATATAAGTATGGGAGTTATCACGTACCGTGAACATTTGGATAGAGAAACCGAATTTCTTATGGTTAAACGAAAGGATACGTATGGGTATGTTGATCTTATACGAGGAAAATATCCCATCAACGACATTGACTATATAAAAATGTTGTTTGAAATAATGACTGTTTCAGAGAAGGAATCTATACGTGAAACGCCATTTTGTGATTTATGGTATGGGTTATGGAGAAATATTCAGGATGTAAAATATAAAACCGAATACCATAAGTCACACGAGAAATTTGTATCTCTTGTGAATGGGATTCATTCTGAAGATGGAACGTTGTACACATTGAATAGTATCATAGACAATACAACAACCGAATGGATTGAAGAAGAGTGGGGATTTCCAAAGGGAAAACGAAATTCAAATGAACGTGGAATACAATGTGCAATTCGGGAATTTGTAGAAGAGACTGGATACGATGATTATCATCTTAACATTGTCACCAATATATTACCATTCGCCGAAACATTTATAGGGTCTAATGGTAAAATGTACAAAAATTTATACTATATAGGTAATTATACCGGTTCTGATATAGACATATTAGATAGATTTCAGAAAAGTGAGATAAGCGGTATGAAATGGGTGCCTGAAAGTAATATAAAGGATATATTAAGACCATATGATAATAGAAAATTAGACATCATAACGAAAATATCTGCTATGTTGAAAGGAAATAGAAAAATTATACCATATATATAATGATAAAGTCAAAAGTTAAATCAACTACAAAAAGAGAACCTTCTAAAAAAAAGACGATACAAGTAAAAAAGAAAACTACCAGAAAGAGTATTAGTAATCCAATACCATATGAAGTTACAATTACGAACAATCCTCCTCATTTGTACCCCACGCTTGATGATCCTGACTTCAATCTAAAAATATCAAATAAAAAGGAGTTCAATGATAACAAATATGTTGGTACTATCAAAAAGAATATTGTAGAAGAATCTGATAGGTTATGCAATGTAGAATTTGAACTTTCACCGCATCAGATGTTTGTCCGGAATTTTATGTCATATCATACACCATACAATGGGTTATTATTGTATCATGGTCTCGGGAGTGGAAAAACCTGTGCATCAATAGGTATCGCAGAAGAGATCCGTGATCATTTAAAACAAATTGGCGACACTAGACAAACGATAATTGTTGCATCCCCCAATGTACAGGAAAATTTCAGATTGCAATTGTTTGACGAACGAAAATTACAACATATAGAAGGGAAATGGAATATCAATTCGTGTACAGGAAATAAAATGTTGCACGAGATTGACCCAACTGGTACACGAAATATGTCTAGAGAAGAAGTAATAACGTATATAAATCGTATAATAAAGACATCGTATCTCTTTATGGGATATGTTGGATTTGCGAATTATGTTGATAAAAAAATGGAAATTGATCCATCTATGTCGGAGGAGCATCGCGCAAGAATATTGAAATCAAAGATGAAAAAACATTTCACAGGAAGACTTATCATCATAGACGAGATTCACAATATACGAATGTCTGATGTGGATAAAGATAAACGTGTTGCAAATTCGTTGTCAAATCTTGTACAATATTCTGGTACAATGAAACTCGTCTTCTTGTCTGCAACACCTATGTACAATAATTACACTGAAATTGTATGGTTATTGAACATTTTAAACAGGAATGATAAACGCGAGGCGGTCGACATACGTGACATATTTGAACCGAATGGTTCATTTAAAACAGACCCCACTGGCGCCGAAATCGGTAAGGAATTATTTATGAGAAAGGCAACTGGTTACATATCATTTGTAAGAGGTGAAAATCCATATACGTTCCCGTATAGGATATGGCCGCGTGAATTCAATAATAAAATGGAGATTAATAGTGAAAATTATCCAAGTAAACAAGCATTTAATTCAAAACCAATACTTCAGGCAATCGAAACACTTTCACTGCATAAATCGCCTATAGGTGCATATCAAGAACGGGGATACAACATGATTATGAAATCTCTAATAGATAGTGATATATTTGTTTCAAAGAAATCCCAAATGTCATTTGAGGATATAGATTCATTTGGGTATACCTTGTTACAAAGACCTATGGAGGCACTTAATATAGTTTATCCGCATCCGGATTTTGACGATGATAATGAAATAGACCCAAAATATTTGGTTGGTAATGGCGGTCTCTCGCGTATAATGAGGTTTAAAGAGTCTCCTGATTTGACTAGATACGACTACGAGTACATAGATGAATCTAAGTATGGCAGGATATTTTCGCCCGATAACATTGGAAATTATAGCGGAAAAATTAATACGATATGTGAAACAATCATGAATTCAACTGGAGTGATATTGATATTTTCAAAATATATCGACGGGGGACTTGTACCTATGGCACTTGCACTCGAAGAAATTGGTATTTCAAGATTTAATAAACGTTCTTTATTTAAAACGCCTCCAACTGAACCAATTGATGGTATCTCATTGAAACCTCGTAAATACACCACTGGTAAATTTAAACCTGCGAAGTATGTATTGATAAGTGGCGATAAAGGATTATCCGAAGATAATCTGGAAGATATAAAGGCAGTTACAAATCATTCCAATAAAGACGGTGGTGACGTGAAGGTGGTGCTAATATCGGTTGCGGGTTCGGAAGGAATTGATTTATCGTTTATACGTCAGGTTCATATAATGGACCCCTGGTATAACATGAACAGAATTGAACAGATATTGGGAAGAGCAATTCGTACGTGTAGTCACAAATTACTACCATATTCACACAGAAACGTAGAACTATACCTATATGGTACTATATTAAGTGATATGGAGATTGAATCGGTAGATTTGTACATTTATAGGATAGCAGAACGAAAGGCGTTGCAAAGTGGACGAATTACACGAATATTAAAAAAATGTGCAGTAGATTGTATCCTGAATAAGGAACAGATGGGATTTGGGGTTGATGAGATGGATATTACTGTTACACAAGAATTATCGAGTAGAAAAAAAATTAAGTATCGGGTTGGGGACAGACCATTTAGTTCAGCGTGTGATTATTTGGAGGAATGTCAATATAAATGCAAACCCGATATGATTTCTGATTTTGACGTGTCGAATGATACGTACTATGAATCTTTCGCTAAAATGAATATTGAGAAGTTAATACAACGGATACGTTCATTATTCAAAGAAAAATTTTTCTACCGCGACACCGAACTGATACGTTCCATTAATATACTACGCAATTATTCTGTACTCGAGATAAATATGGCATTAACGCGACTTATTGAAGACAAGACCGAATTCATAACTGATGGATATGGTCGTATCGGCAGACTGATTAATATAGGAGATATCTATTTCTTTAAACCATTCGAATTATTGGACAACCATAGGGTATCAATCCATGACATATCGACACCAATTGATCATAAACACGATAAAATCGTAGTGTCGATCCCAGAACAAATTGAGAAATTAGTTCCAGAAGTATCTGGTGATAGAATTGTATTGATAGATGAAATGAATGAAAAATATATTAAGGCGTTCACTGCTACAGAGATATTAAGAGGTGAGAAAGATACTTATGTTTTCTTTAGTAAAATTATATCATTAATTGAAGATGTTTTAAAAGTAGATGAAGACACGCATCGCGCAGTTGTTACACACAATATTGTAGATATGCTCGAGTTCTCGGATATGATGGTTTTATTGAACCATGATACATGGGATGGTGATTTTATGTCTCGCGTCAAGAAATACATAGATGAAAATACTATATACGATAAAAAACATAAAATTTCAGGAATAATACTCCAAAATAAGGGCAAATATGTACTGGTCGTAAAGAGGGACACGGATGAAAAGTGGAGGGAATCCGAATACTCCGATAATGAGGACTTATCAATTGAGATAGGTAAACTGTCGAAACTTTACTTACCAATGATGAAAAAAATGAATAATGTAATTGGGTTAACAACGTCTGTGAGTTCTACTGCAGATAACAGAGTATTTAAGATAAAATATACAGATAATCCCAGGAATAATGGTGCTAGATGTGACCAATCTTCAAAACCAGACATTATGCGAGTCGTCCATCAAATTTCTCCAGAGTTTGACGATATAACACAAAAACTTAGTAAGATAGAACTTTGTGTACTACAGGAGATGTTGTTTAGATTGTATAATTTACGCAATAAAGACAAAAGGGTATGGTATCTTAATCCGGGATTATACTCATTCATAGTTAATTAAATTGATATAAAATTATATAGTGACATATTTCATACAATGGCGCAAATCGATGAAATTCCAGTGAATGACATATACAGTGTTTCTACTGAATGTACCAAAATACGGGTAAATATACGTGATATATCTTCAAAACGGGTACCTGGTCCTGACGAAGAGGTCCGTCCACGATTTGCGAAAGAAAGGGACACTGAACTCAAGAAAATGATACATAGCAGATTGAGTAATGAATTAGAAGGGAAATGTGGAGAAAATGGATATGTGCAACCGGGTTCGACGAATGTACTATCCATATCTGGGGGGTATTGTTTTGAAAACTATATTGTATTTGATGTCGTATATGAATGTATGATATGTTCTCCGGTTGAAGGGATGATATTGCAATGTATTGCGAGGGAAGTAACTGAGTCTGCAGGAGTCAGGGCAGAGTTGGATGATGTTAATAATCCAATGAAGATTTATATTGCACGCGATCATCATATTAAAAACGAATTATTCCATACTATAGCAATAGACGATGTATTAAAGGTACGTGTATTTGGGTCTAGATATGAATTAAATGATAAGCATATCTCAGTAATTGTAGAATTATTATCAAAAATATAGATGATTTAAATATACATTGTTATATACTATTAAGCATGTCTCTGGAAACTCTTAAAGAGAGAATAGAATCGATGACTGAATCACACCAAGAAGAAATACTGAAAATTTTTAATTTGTCGTCAGTCGAGGTAAGTGAGAATTCAAATGGTTCATTTGTAAATTTAACTCTTGTTGGTGCAGATGTCATCCAGAAACTAGAGACATATGCAGACTATGTAGACGAACAAACCAAGGAACTGGAGACGATTGAAGACGAGAAAAACCATCTAAAGACCACATTCTTTAAAAATAATGTGTAATTACTTAAACATATAGATATTATATTTGTAATGGAGACTGTTCGGATGTTACAAAAATTTAGGATTAACATTGATACTGATAAAATCAATGTAAATGAAAATAAAAAAACCTCTAGTAATAACATTAATGCGTATCGCCCAAAGACGTCTGATTCATTGTTGTGGTGCATGATGGCGCTCATTGAAGGTACATCTGAATGTAGTGATAATATGTCAACACAATTTAAATATGAAACATCCTTCAAATACAAACAAATTAATATATTGAGAGAGAAAATGTATGAACTTAAAAAATGTGGGTTGGACCCATTATTAATAGAAACCAACTTCATATCCGAAAAATATATGTCGTTTGATTCATTTAAGGCGATGTGTATTATTCATAATTTGTGTGTGATATATGTTAATAAGAATACATATGTTCGGGTAAACGGATGTATCGATGAATGCAACGATGGTGTCCCAACGCACATTGTAACAAAGGACGCAAACTATACGATGAATCGTGATGTAACACCGGAAGTAGTAGAAGCAGTGTGCAAACACAAGTACGAGATCATCAATGTGAAAAAACCGATCAATGGTATCGGGTCATATAAAGTCGACGACCTTCGTAAAATATGTGATAAAATAGGGTTAGAAACTACAACCAATAACAAAAATAAAACAAAAGTTGTACTATACCGAGATATATGTGCATTTATAGGACTATAAATAATTTTATATTAAATTGATATAAAATTACAATGATAATATATAATATATGTCAGTACGAAAAATGTCATTTGATGATGTTATTATAGGGTTCTTGGAAAAAAAGGAGGAGGACAAACGAATACATCAGGAACTTGAAATACGATTTGGTACAATGCGTAATGCGGAACCGATTACACGTACCCACTATGATGATGTTATTAAGCGCATTGTTTCGTCCGGATTTAAAATGATAAGAACCGAATATATGTTAAGAGTTATACCCGAATTCAAAGATAAATATGGAAATTTTAAAGTATCAAATCTCCGCGCTGAATTAAGTGGTCTTCCTGACATAAAAGAATACTGTAAAACCGATTCATATTCGACATTAACCCATAATATTATACAAAAGGTACAAACCAAAAACGAATCCGGAAATATATATTCTATTGATGTTCCTGATTATAATTTCAGAATGTCAGTTTCGGGGGAGAAACGTATTGATAAAGGTGACCGCATTCATACGTCATTAACCGATTCATGGGGGTCTGTTAAAAAAATGTTTAGGTACATTCAGCGATACACGTTTAGACACGATGATATGCCGTTCATACAGATAGACCTAAGTATTGTGAAAGAGTCTACTAAACGCGATAATATGATGATACCTACAAAGACCATCAAAGAATCAAATGTATTTGATAATAAGGTTAAATATGAGATAGAGATTGAGTTTGTGAATGACAATGTTGGGCGCGGTACACCGTATAATGAAATTCCCGCGATTATTCCTCTCGTAAGAAAGAGCATAAACCTTATCTTGTCGGGAATACAGGGAACTAATTATCCCATATCTATTTCTGAAAAAAGGTACGTCATTGAAAAATACAAGCAACTTATTGGAAGTAGGAACAAAAACCCGAATTATACGTCGGACTTTATAGGACCATCTTCAATGACATTGCAAATGACAAATATCATGGAACCATCTGCAGAATCGGTTACCCCTAATATACGGAGAGATTACACTGCGACAGACAAAGCAGATGGCGACCGGAAATTAATATATATTACACACGAAGGGAAGATTTATATGATTGATACGAATATGAATGTACAATTCACAGGTACAATAACAAGTAACAAGTCATACTATGAATCAGTTATAGACGGAGAACACATCAAGAACAACAAGGAAGGAGTATTTATAAATCTTTATGCTGCATTTGATGTATATTTTGTAAATGGAAAGAATGTAAGAAATCTGCCATTCGTTGTGAGTGGTTCACCAAATCGCCTAGAATTATTAACCGATCTAAAAAACAATACGAATATAGCACCTATCAATAAAACGCTCAAGACATCCCCATTAATGATAAAAGTAAAAGAGTTTCATATCATCAATGAAGCAACTACTATATTCAGGTGCTGCAGAGAAATACTTGAACGCGAATCTAAGGGTGGGTTTGAGTATAATATAGACGGAATTATTTTCACACCGACCAATCTAGGGGTAGGAAGTGAAATCATTGGAAAACCTGGTCCTATGGAAAAACGGGCGTGGAAACATTCATTTAAATGGAAACCTCCTGAATTTAACACGATTGATTTTATGGTTTCAACGATGAAAGATATTACAGGTACAAATGACAAGATAGACAGCATATTCAATTATGGTCAATCAAAGGGAGTATCTGATAATATATCCCAATATAAAACCGTTGTATTGCATGTGGGATTTAATGAACGTGTCCATGGATATTTAGATCCATGCAAATCATTAAGGGATGGTATATTTACAAACGGCAAGGATGATGGTTCTTATCGCCCAGTAAGATTTTATCCAAATGAACCATATGATGAATATGCTGGTCTATGTAAGATAGCATTGACCCATGTAAATGGAAACACGGAAGATTCGGTCATGATGACAAGTGAAGGCGATGTAATGGAAGATAAACAAATCGTTGAATTTTCGTATGATGCATCTGCCGATACGGGATGGAAGTGGAAACCACTAAGAGTACGTTATGATAAAACTGCCGAGTTACATGCAGGAGGTAAAAATTATGGAAATGCATACCATGTTGCTAATAGTAATTGGCATTCCATCCACAACCCAATTTCGATTGATATGTTATCAAGTGGAGTCGGTATCCCTACTGAAATAACAGATAGTGTATACTACAATAGGACAAATTCAAAATCAAACACAGAATCACTTCGGGATTTTCATAATCTATATGTTAAAAGTAAACTTATATCGGTTGTAACAAATCCAGGAGATCGGTTGATTGATATGGCGGTTGGAAAGGGAGGTGACTGGTCTAAATGGATACATTCTAATTTAGGGTTTATATTAGGATTGGACATATCCAAAGATAACATAGAAAACAAAATGGACGGTGCGTGTGCAAGAACACTTAATTATCATAAAAAATATCGTAGGATACCAAACGCAATATTTATGCATGGAGACACATCCAAAAATATAAAAGATGGAACTGCTATGTACACTGAAACGGACAAGAATACATTAAAATCATTATTTGGTATATCAAAGAATAAGAGTGATTTAGAAGGAGAATGGGTTAAGAAAAATGTAGGTATATGCAAGGACGGATTTGACGTATCTTCAATACAATTTGCGTTGCATTACATGTTCGAGAGTGAACGAAATGTTCTTGAATTCATACGAAATGTATCGGAAACGACAAAACTCGGTGGATACTTTATTGGGACTTGTTATGACGGAAATGCGGTATTTGATTTACTCCGAACAAAAGACATGAATGATACATATACAATTATGAATAATGGTAATAAAATCTGGGGCGTGACAAAAAGATACGATAATGATGAGTTTATTGGTGACAATACATCGGTTGGGTATGCGATTGATATATATCAAGAATCAATCAACAAAGTATTTCGGGAATATCTTGTTAATTTCGATTATCTCGACTATATACTTGAACATTTTGGGTTTGTTATGTTATCAAGGGAAGAACTGGATGAAAAGGGAATACAATCGTCGAGTGGTTCATTTCGTGATCTATACAAAAGTATGAGCGATGAATGTAAAAAACATCCAACCTCATCATATCGTTCCGCAATGGATATGACAAAGGGAGAAAAGGATATATCGTTTCTAAATCGATACTTTATATACAAGAAAATACACAATGTTGATGCACATAAGGTCGTGGATGTATTATATAAGGGGGACCCCATTAGTATCTCATCTACAATGAAGACTGTATCTAAACCAGAGACAAAAAAGAAGACATCGTCTAGTGAACCGAGTGCAGAGACGCCAAAAGTTACCAAAATTAAAGTACCGAAACAAGGTAAAAAGAAGACAAAGACGCCGGCGGAAGCACCTGCACCAGCGGAAGAACCAGCACCAGCGGAAGAACCAGCACCAGCGGAAGAACCTGCACCAGCACCAGCGGAAGAACCAGCACCAGCGGAAGAACCTGCACCAGCGGAATCATCTACGGTTATGGGGACAGAAAAATCGGATGTCTCGAGTGGTGCGACGCGAAAATCTAGTGATCCTCCAAGAAAAATACAAATTAAAAAAACAAGAAAAAAAATCGTTATCAAGGAGACAACTAAAAAATAATATATTAAAAACAACCAAATATAATTATATAATGCTCATATTTAGGTTACCATCATTTATATCATCTCATATTACATTTTCAAATGACAATGAATTAGTCAATCAATCTGGTTCAATAAAGATGATGTTTACAAGCATAGATAAACAAAAATTCAATGAATTGGATAAGTATCGGAAATATACATATCCATATGAATGTATGAGTGATGTTGTATGTGGAAATAATTATACAAATGAAACATATTCGACTTGGGAAATACTTTCTTATTTTAATGTAATAAAGAACCCATCAAGAGTTGTATACATATCCAATAATGTTGATCCAATACGCCACCTAATCCAACAGCACCATGACATAAACATCTCTCATATATTGACAGATGATATGGCACAATTTATTTATATGTGTTCGGATTATACCAACAATACTAAAAAATTCAGAGAATGGTTCGATGAAAAAAACGGAATATATGATATAATAATTGCATTCCCTAAATACAACTCGGAACATAACGTTATAAATACACTGGCAATGTCTATTATCACACAAGATGTTGGTGGGTCACTTATTATTGAACTACCAGACATTAAATCTACATTGTCTATTGATATCTTATATATACTGAGTTCATTGTACGAAGATGTTTTTATAGCAAATCCTGAAATTTCAGACAAATATAAATCAAATCAATTAATATACTGTTACGGGTTAATTAAAAATGTATCATTTGATTTTATATTGAATATGATGCATTTGATAGGAAAACCACCACATTGTTCACGTATCATAAATAACTATATCCCATATACAATATTATCAACCATATCTAACGCAGCATCAATATCTGAAAATATAATGATTATAGAGATGAACGATTCTATACGGATGGCGCATAATAAATTTAATCCGATGGTAGACATAAACAAAAGGAATATCTCAAAATGTATTAAATGGTGCACGAAATACAAGATACAATACAAATAATCACCCTGTACTAACATTCTCAATCATCTCTATATCGTGTTGTATTATATACAAGACAATACATCTCGCGCGGTCCACTGAAATGCAGAGGACATATTCGTTTACGAATTAGTAGTTATTGCGAATAATTTCGGAATGGTTAACATTTTTTCCCTAAATTTTCTGAAATAATAATGACAATGACTACAAAAAGAGTAGGACAATAATCCACTTATACTAAATACACCAACACTAAACGATAAAATTACGCCAAAATATGTCAGTTCATATCCAAATCTAGATGTGCCACTACCGGGTGGACGTTTATTGAGTATACTATTAATATTATTATAAATATTATGCACTATTGGTATTCTAAATGTCGTCATAACGATACTACAAACTAATAAATTAGGTTTAAGTTATTATATACAAGTTAATTTTTTACCATTGCGTCTACATAACCCCAATGTTAGATTATTTTCCTTTGACTTGATGTTATACGATGGGGACCCATACACCATAGTCGCTGAATTTAGACCATATGTTTTCGATAATGAATTTAGATTGCGTCTCATTGTATTATTCCTCAATCGATGTATTCTGGACGATGAATCAACTGCACCCTGAACACCAAATTGTTTGTTGTTTGGTTTATATATAGTGGTGCAAGAGGTATTGCAGTTTGTCATGCGACGCACCTGGGACCCATCTGGATTTGATGACGGGTGTGCTGTATAATCAATGCCAGTTATAACGTTACCTGACATATGTTGAGAATATAGGGAACATCTTCGTCGAAGTAATTCAGACGTAGAGTTACAATATTTATGATTTATCAATGTTGATTTATTGTTGTTAGCATCGACTAAAACCCTTGCATTTGTCATACCACTTCTTATGCCTTTATTTGGACCTATATTGCAACATTTATCTTTGTATGGTATTAGATGTGTAATCTTAGTATTGCAGTTTGAATCACACAAAGATCTTCTGTAATGATGTATAGGATTAGGTTTCCCGTTACCGGGTCCAGAACCTTTATGTAATTGACGGACATATTTCGGTATTTTCTCAGATAATGTGTGTTCGGATGCCTTCCAATGTATAGCCGCCATTATATAAAGTATATATAAAATACAACTATATATTATGGGTTATACAGATATATTCGTAAATATATTGTCTATAGCAATAATTGCATTTTTACTATACGTTTCTATGTATAATAATACTTCATTCCGGTATGATGAGATGGTAGAAGACAATACTTCTCCAGTTCCAATAAATAATCTAACTAGTGAAATTAATAATCTATTTGACATTAAGTGGTCGTTTGATTCACTTCAGTTAATGATTGATGAACATTCAGACAATGTCAGAAGCATTATGGGAGAATCAAGAATATATTAAATATATTTGGTGCCAAATGGTTTAGAATTTTCATTGTCGCGTCCAGCTATTTCCATACGGGTCCATCCATTCTTTCGTATATAGTCACTAATTCTTTTATTCTCTGTCATATGTTTATGCCATCCAATCTGATTTATAATATTCCAACATCTATTATTTACATGTCTGACTCCATTTAATACTGCCTGTTCTTGAGGTTCGAATGTGTGTGTACATAATTTTCGCTCACGTTTCTCACCACCTTGTTTTATTTTTCCTAATACCGCCTTTTCAAAATCAGGATTGAACATATCTTTGAACGCCTTAACCGAATTAGTCTCTCTCTCTATGCCAGGTTTACCAGTTGCATCGCCAGGTTTACCACTTTTAGCATCTCCTGGTTTTTTATCAGACCTTGATAATCTAGGTCCACGGTCCTGTGATATCATTGATGCTGCTGATTTTCTAGACTTATCCTTACGTTTCTGCGCCATTTCTTTCCTTTTTTTTGCCTTTCTTTCCCTTTTTGCTTTTGCTGTTGCCTTTTTTGCTCCTTTTGTTACCTTTTTTGCTTTTGCTGTTGCCCTTTTTGCTTTTGCTGTTGCCTTTTTTGCTTTTGCTGTTGCCCTTTTTGCTTTTGCTGCTCTTCCCTTTCTACTTCTCATTCCTCTTCTTCCTGGTCCTCCTCCTATAAAAGGGGCAGGATGAATTTCAGTGGATGTGGTATCGTCATTAAGACCCATATATATTATATATTTAATATTATATAGATATAATATGACACCTGGATTTATTATAATACTTATCACTATATTCTTCATAATGAATACATATAACGATGGAAAATATGTAACTATTCTGAAAACATGGACGAAATATTATAAAATGGCAGGAATTGGGTTTTTCGGATTATCAGCGTATCTTTTTATAAAAAAGAACCCTTCTGATACAAGAACGATGCTATCCGCTGCATCCGGATTAATGAAACATATACCACTTGATAAGGATACAGCAAGAATTATTAACCCAGTAATGGACTTAACTGGTATGAACAATATATCAATCCCACAACAAGGCGAATCTCGTATCATTCATTCTGGTAATTCAAATTCAAAAAGATGTGTAAGCGAAACAAAAAAGAAGTATGTAGCATCACAGCAAGAATGGAAATGTAACGGATGTGGAAATCAGTTGAATGCGTGGTTTGAAGTCGACCATACGATTCGCATCGATCAAGGAGGATCTAATAACATCGATAATCTAGTTGCTCTATGTCGTGAGTGCCACGGAAAAAAAACTGCATTCGAAAGGTTCTAAATATAATACTTTCTATATATAAAGATGAGTGGAACAGATAAAATTACTCCGTCAATAACTGCTACAACCACGTTTATAGCGGAAAATTTTGCGGAACTTAAAACCAAATTTGCGGAAGTTAAAACCAAATTATTGGTCCCCATATATGACTGGACATTTGGTTTGTTATCCGAGATATTTAGCGAAAAAATTAGGTATGATACACCAATGAAAATAATATGTAATAATGGATATCTATTTTTGTTGTCCAGTATTCTACACATCATTATTTTAGCAGTTATATTATTCAAATTAAATATATTTAAGGTCAATACATCTTACCCGGAACTAACCGTCATAATGTTTTCATTATTCATCTTATCAAAAATTATATTTTCATTATATATATATTCCAATAAACGTTGTGGGACTGGTGAGAACACACAAACTGGTGCCGAAGTACCATCAAATACTTTAGTGACAAAGTTTTTCATTTATGAAAGTATTGCATTGACGTTTGGATTTATTATATTAACCTTTGTTGTGGGTGCAATTATACTCGGATTGAAATATGCATCGAACAACGATATTGGAATGTTCGTATTACTAATTGCCATATTTATTGCATCAATATCCATCTTAGTTATTATGTCATTATTGATATATAAATATTATATGTCTGCTAAAAATAAAGAAAAGGTATTTTTGTTTTTAAGAACAATCTTCGATTATATACCATGTCTAATGACGGACATGAAGGAATTTATTAAATCGTCATTATCTGATGTAACTATCGTATCAGTTGGTGTTATATTTATGGTGACTGCTTATCTTGCCCTCACACCATTATATAACGTAATATCGTCGAAAATTAATGAAAAATATCTCTTCAATGGACCAGTATATATAAGCAAGAATACTAACGTAAATGTCCCACCTAAATATGATAATACCGATGGTTCGTCTAGTTCATATAGTATATCGTTTTGGTTTTGGATCACACCCCAACCCATCGGTACAAGTAGCGCTTATAGTAAATACACGAATATATTAACCTATGTCGGTAAACCACTAGTTGAATATAATACAGAATTGGATACATTGAGGGTATCGTCACTTGGAGACAAAAGAGAAGATGATCCCATGGTATATTCCACAAAAAATATTCCTAAACAAAAATGGAATCAATTCGTAATGAATTATGACGCGGGTACAATGGATATTTTTATTAATGGTGAACTTGTAACATCAAAAAATCAAATGGTTTTGGGTTCCCGTGTTGGGAATATAAGTATAGGTGAAACCAATGGTATTGAAGGTGGTGTTAGAAATGTTGACTATTCCGAAACACTATTAAACGCGAGAGGTATCAAAATGTCGTATTTTATAAACAGTTTGTTGTTTAAACTCGAGAATTAGGAAATTTGAAAATTCATTATATTCATAAATATAATGAAAATGTTTTAGTATACGCTTCCCATATGTCCGATATCCGAATATGACGCTGGTTCTGGTGCATTTGCATTTTCGCGTCTTGAAATATTTGCACCACACGATGCAGTTGGTTGCCTTTTTACGTTATTTATCATCCTCTTATTATATGGTAGCGTTGTTGCCGCATTCATCAACATTTTCTCATTGCACGAACAAAAGAAGAAATATACAATGCATCCCCCTATAAATAATAAGAGGACTACAATATCAAGTCTCACTTCTTCATTAAATAATCTGACCCCCATATATATTATGTAAAGAAAATGTTAATACCATCTTGATTCTGGGAAAAATTTCTCAATTCCCTTGTTGTAATCCCCGACATTTATGTTATATATGTTCATATTTCCAGTATTTGTAACCAAATTATAAGATTTCTCGGGCGATTGAGTTTTCCTAAATTGTATATCTATATCATCCACTACTATATTTCCGGTTGAATCAAACAAATGAACACCATCCTTATAATATGAGAAATAATCCAGGTCTTTACTCATAATCGAAACAGTTGTGGTAACAACAGAATCGTCGCCCAGTACATCTCCATTCTTTACGTCTTGAATTGGGACAATATTTCCATTCTTTAGCGTAACAAGTGTGTCGCCATGATACCCCGTATCAAAGTACATATGCACATCCTTTAATTTAATAATGTTCGGTGTTCTTCCAGTACAAATATCAACGTTAGTTAATTCGGAAAGGTCATCTATGGTTATCTCGTCCCAATCGGAAAATATGCACCCATTAAGTGTTATTATTTTACTAGATGTTCCTATACAATATACATATGGGTCATTGCATTGAACAACTTTTGCTTCCGGATGATATTTGGCGTCTATCCAATTATGATAATATATCTTGTGATCATTCGTTACAATAACACCATTTATATTTACAAATGATAACTCGTCATTTACTGATATCTGTATAGATGTGACAATTGACCCATCCAGCAATACATCACCTATCACAAGATCAGAGATTTGTTTGTATTCGCCTCCCATCATAGAGACGTTAGTATTATGTGCAAAACATTTTTTTCCCTTTTTTCCCTTACCTGGCATTTTAGGTAATTTCATATTGACAATATGTATACCAAACGCATTCTTTATGAAATTATTCAGAAGTATCAACACTGCGAATAATGCAACTCCCTGTAAAAATATACCCATACCAACTGCAAATGTAACAGGTGTAACCATAAGTATAATAGCGGTTAGAATTAGGACAACCATAATAAAATTAAAAAACGCTTCACTGAACATTATAAATACCGATACTCCGGTATAGTATGACCCTATGATAGAATAAACTGCTGTTACTATTGTAGCGTGTATCATAGCGATGACACTTTTCATACTTATACTTTGTTGTGTCAGTTGTATCACAAGTTCATTCATTTTTGTAATTATATTTTTGAAAACCGAAATAGTCCCTAGTTTGATTTTTTTTGTATTTTCCAATAGCGTTGTCAATGCATCGCTAATATTAACCATTACTGAAAGACTGCTGTTTATTGCAGATGTTAATGGAGACAATGATATATTAAAGTCTTTCTTATACAACTCTGATATACAGTAGTTGAAATTGTTCACACTTTTTTCATATATAGTGTTACCCTCTGATGATTTAACAAATCCAGAAATTGGAATATATTCGGGTTTACATCGGTTATTTTCCCAGTCACTGTCAATATTGTTAAGTGTGTCATTAATTTTATTTTTAAATACAAAATATATCACGATACAACAAATAAATATCGTTATAATTACGTCTACAATGTATTTGTCTAAATAGGTCTGGGAACCATATAGTTTCTTTATAGAGTCATATGTTGACGTCATTATAATATCATATTATAATATCTAGTATATAGTTTACCTAACTATATCTTTGGATTTATTAGGTGTATCTTCCCAGTCGTGGAAGATATATTCACCTATCGGTATTGTATGGTTATCTGTAATTAAACAATAAACAACATCCAGACAACGTTTTGTTTTAATTGAATCCCTGTAATCGCGCACACAGACAAATTTACCTAACACATTATCATATATCAAATGACTACCCGTTACAAGAATATCATCATTATCTCCGTTTGGTATCATGTAAACACTTGAAATCATATCTGACGTACCTGGTGTGATGTTAGTTATTTTCATAGTTGCAAGTACATGTGTGTCATATTCGAGAGTGTCATTGATTTCTATCTCGTCTATTCTTTTATAATCACCGGTATTGAGTTTTATTTTTGTATCCCCTGAAAAACATCCTTTGGATTTACCTTTAAGTTTACTTATTTTTCTCAATGATCTCATAAATGCAGTGTCATTCGCACTCTCCATTGTAGTAATAGACCCTTCCAATGTATATACAAGTGTTCTTGTTACCCCGATTGTTTTGCCCAATACGTCTTTCATCGATACGGACAGTTTGTAAAATTCCGCAATTACACCCATTAATATTCCATAAATAGAACCAAATGAGTTCATGATATTGTCCCGGAACATACTTACGAATCCATTCGACGATGTTATGTTTGTGTTGAGGTTCCCTCCCATTTTTCCCAATAGGTCTATGTTAAGTTTGGTAGGTCCCATCAAATCCGGCATGTTATTATTACTTATCTTACTTACACAATATTTGAAATTGTCTATATTAGAATGTCCGAATGCTGATGCAAATGGCATAAATAATGGGTTACATCTGTATTTCGCCCATTCTTTGTTCATATCTAAGATTGTATCTGAGACAATTATACTAGAGTATATAATTGAAAATAATAGTAGTATGATTATACTGCGTATTATATCAGATGATCTCATATTACTTTATAATGTGAAAATATCATTTATATAATTAACTAATCTAAATTGTAGTTTATTTTGAATGTTGAATCAGATAATTAGATTTCATAGATAGTAATATGATTTAAATATGAATTATTGATAGTATATATATGGATGAAAACGCGTCGCTTAAACTAAAGGATATGATTTCTCACGATAATATTGAAGATGTTACAAATGATATCAGGCAGAGGAAACATAGTGATAAAATCAAGAATGATGTTGAAATGATGTCGAAACTCAAAAAGTTACACAATATGACTCAACCAATCTCACCTGACAATGAAAATATCCTTATTGCAGGGTGTTCATTCTTATATACAAATTATACTGATATTTTCATCAAACTAAAGAAGGATGAATTTGACCTTGAAATGTTTGATTACTTCCTAATGATTTTGAAACGCATTGAAGAATGCGAAATCGACCAACATACCGGAGCATACGAGGTTGGGAAAGTCCTGAAAAATATATATGTGGATAGTGCATTGAGAATGGGTGAAAAGGATGATGAATCACGAGACGCACCCGTAGACATTATTGACATCTCTTGGAAAGAGTTCAAAAATAAAATTGAATAAGATTTATGATATATATCTCAGTCATTAACACAATGACTTCACCAATCAGTGAATACGTAACCACTTATAAGTCTCCTGACCAACAAGGTGATATGTATCATTGTATGACAACGTTCGCATCAAGTTATAATGTAAATGGAGAAACAATTGGAGAATTTGACATTACTGGTTCCGGATTCGATAATTCTAAGATGGTACAAGGTGATGTTACATATCCAATGGGTATGAACATACATGTTGAAGATGAGTACCATGGCAGAGGTATCGCGAGACGACTGATGCGGAATGTATGTGAGAAAATCATAGAAGTACATCCCAACGTACGTGACGAGCAGTTGATATATATAGATACGGACGCTAGCAATGGGTTCTGGGATAACGTTGGTCTTACATACAATCGATATTTTGAATCGGGTCAAATGAGGGATTTGACCGGACAAGGATACGAAAAACATATTACATTTCAACGTTTGTATGCATGGGCGTGTAGATAATTGACGCAAGTATAATAAATGGTCGAATAAAAAAATAATGGATCACGTGTATTTTACCATATGACATATGTTAACATACATCAACTTGAATATATTTTTCATAAATTTTCGCGAATGGTTTTGATAATTCGAAAATGTCGTTCTTGTCAGTGATAAAGACGTAGCACCGAAGACAAATCAGTGTGTCAACGAGTGCATCGTGGATTCCGGAAGGTACAGTTTTAAATAATGTTTCGTGTAATTCTGTCAGTTTTGGAAACTTGAAATATTCGCGACCACTTGATGACGTTTTCAATATATTTGCAATGAATTTCCCATCTTTCATTGTACAATATTCGCGCACATTAGTAAAGATTGGTGGGAAATGGTTTCGGATACATTCAACCATCACCATTCGCTTATCAAATGAAATATTGTGTGCCACTACCACATCGCAATTACTGACACATTGTCTAAACAATCCAATGACATAGGTAATATCAATGCCTTCTTCATCAATTTGTTCCTTGGTAATGTGGTGAATCGCCACACTCTCTGGTGATGGTTCAATGGGACACTTTATGATATGTGAGAAAGTATTAAGTTCCTTCGTATCAGTATCATATATAATCCACCCCATCTGTATGATGTACGGCCAATCCGATGACGAATAAATGGACGCATTGCGCGATTTGGGCAACCCGGTCGTTTCTGTGTCGAATACAAGAACCTTCATGATTTCTTCTGTAAAAATAATGGGGTTGAGTGTGTTATTTATTTCAATTTTATTATGGTCCAATTTTATTATGGTACAATCTAATCATCCCCTATAAATTGTTCAAGCGCTAGGTCTAAATCGTCGTCATTTTCCTCCAGATATTTCAAAAGATTACTTGGATGAAATTTCAGCGCGATTTTGGGTTCCCGTACCAGTTCCCACAACCATCGTTTGAATTGTCTTTTAAATTTGATTGCATAGTATAACTCTTTGAATATAATAAGCGTGTTAGTCTTGACACACATAACATCAAGCGTTTCACTTCGAGGATCTAATACGTAAAATGGGTTACCTGTGCAGTATATAGACCGCAAGTTTTGATTGAATTGTGGAAGTTCGGTTAAATGATTACCGTGACAATACATGTACCTGAGATCTTTATTGAAGTGCGGTAGAACATTTATTTCATTATCAGAACAATTAAATGATATTAACTTTTTATTTAATGGTGGCAGTGAAACCAACCGATTATAGTCACAATACATATACATCAACTCTTCATTGAAATCCGGTAAATAAAACAAGTTGTTGTTAGAACAATTCATATATTCAAGTTTATGGTTGAATTTCGGTAAATACGTGATATCATTATTGTAACATTCAATCCGTTGTATTTGTTCCGTGAATTTAGGTAACCAAGTAATTTGGTTATTATCACAATAAAATCTCTCCATTTTTTTATTGAATTCTGGAATAATCGTTATCATATTGCAACTACAATTAAATGATTTCATATTGGGATTGAATTGGGGAATATATGTTAAATAATTATTGAAACAATAAAATTCTTCAAGGAGATCATTAAATGGCGGGATGGATGTCAATTTATTTTTAGAACAAACCATCTTCCTTACATTTCTTCCGAATGGTGGTAGTTTTGACAGGTTATTATTCGAACAATATATACCTATAATGGTATCACTTATTGTTCCCAATGATGTGATATAATTAGATGAACAATCAATATATTTTAATTTTGTTAGTCTTGAAATGTCTGGCATATTATCAAGACCTCTACATGAGATGTTTAATTCGGTCGTATCCCACGGCAGTGCATCGATAAAATCTTGACAATCACCCATTTATATAATTTATATACATAATCCAGGTTAGACAATCAATTTTATAATAGTTAAATTCAAGAATATCATCAATGCATTTATGCCGCGTTTCATTGTATAAATAAAATTGAAATGTATTCTGACCCATAGATAGATTGTATCAAAACACCATTATGCTGTCTATCTTTCTCCCCGAAGACATCGTCCTTCTAATTCTCTCGTATGGGGATGTTTATGTGACCCAAAAAATGGAAGATGTGTTGTTCCAATTGAAATATCATTTGGAGATATTCGACGAAATACGAAACAAATCAAGGTTCTTCAAGACATATAATCCTTGTGCTGGGTATACCATTGGAATGTTTTACCGGTCCATGCTGCTGAATAAAAAGAAAAAAATGATACATTGGATACCACCTTCTATGAAATATTGGATCCTATCCAGTAGTTCGTCCAGTGAACGTCTATATAAATATTCTATTAGTAGTGATATTTCAACCACTGAAATGTATCAACACACACATAGGACGAGTGAATATAAATACGAGTATATTAGTGATGATATTTCAACCACTGAAATGTATCAACTCACACCTTATAGGTATGAATATAATTGCGACTATATTATTAGTATATCTCAATGGACTTCTATTGAATATATTCCTGAACCTGAAAAACCACCTTATGAGTTCATTCCGTTCAAGTGGCGATATGCTAGGTGTATGGGAGAACCATACAAGGGTGGAAAGGGGTACGGCAAACATGGTCGTGGCAAACATGGTCGTAGTAATTATTCAAAAAGGGGTAATAAAAAACATTAGATTATGAAACGTACATTATTATTTTTTTATATGAAAAATAATAAGATGTAATCTCGCGAGACGGATTCGAACCGCCGACCAATGGAATACAAAACCTCTACAGTCCACCGCTCTACCATCTGAGCTATCACGAGATATATATTGTAACTATAAGTATTTTTTGTTTTGAACGAATTGAAAAAATGAGATTATAATCCAACGGATGATGAAATAGAAACGAAAATGTTTATTAAGATAACTGAATTAATTGATGAATTGGATAAAGAAGAAGACAAAGGGCGTGATTTGTTCCCTTGTGAACAAAATGATGAGTATCCTCTTTGCAGTGATGACGTATCTGGTGACTACTAATTGAAATATCAATGTATTATCCGACGATATAATGAAACTAATGATAAATGTCCATTGATATTCTTTATTTAAAACTATTATATACCTCTTTCTTAAATATTTCTTTATCACTAATGAAATTTTTATATTTTGACCAATAAATATTATAATTATTATTAAAACATGGTATTAGTTTGTCTTTATCTAAAAATACAATTGCATCTGTATGTAACCCTACAAAATGACTAACATTAGAACCAATCGACATAATAAAAATGTCAGATTGTATCATTTCATTTACCCCCACCAATAAATCAGTATTGTTATGATACGTTATATTAATATTTTCTATATCTAAATTTATTTCAGAATCAGAATAAATATGAAACGTACATTTATTTTCTAATATATCACGCAAAGTTATTATAGTATCGATAAAAAATCCATTTGGTGTAAATCTTCCATTTGATTTCCCATATTTCGTTATATCACCTCTCCTAATATGTAGACAAACATTCACATCAGATAATAAATAATCACTACTTACTTTATTTAATTTATAACTTGACTTCATTAATTTAATATTTGTATCTGAAAATATATCATTAATATGAAAATGACGTTTAGATGATCTATTTAAACCAACTAAGTTTTGATCTGGTTCTGAGTATGCGCGTTTTTCTTTACGCAATGCATTTACGTCATGATTATCACTAGTTTCATCTATTAAATTATTTATGTTATATATTTTTGCAAAATCTATATTAATATCATTGTCGTTATATGGTATATGAATGTGTGTAATATTTAAAATTTTCGATATAAAAAAACTTAATAAATGTCGTATTATTTGTGAAAATAGTCTATCATTATACGGATGTCTATATATATATAATTTATCCATCTTATATAATGAAGATACTTTTAACATTTGGAACAACCGGGGAATATGAAAAAAGAGCAGAAAGATTAATCAATTTAATGAAAGAATTAGATATTTTTGATAAAATTATTTTGTTAACAGAACAAGATTTAAAAAACGATCCTATATTTTGGAATCAACATAAAACGTTTATAGAAAATAATAAAAGGGGGTATGGATATTGGGTATGGAAAAGTTACATCATTAAAAAACAGTTAGAAATATTAAATGATAATGACACATTGTTATATTTAGATTCTAGTATAATATTCCGCGCTAGTAAAGATAAGTTTATAGATTTATTTAATATCGTAAAAAGAGATTATATAATTGGTAGTTATTGTAGAGTAAAATGTTTAGAATATGTTTGGAATAAAATGGATTTAATAGAAAATTTAGATATGAATCATGATGCATATTTAAATACGCGTCAAAGACAAGCAGGTTCAATTATGATATTAAATAATAAAAAAACAAGAGAACTTATTGATAATTGGTATACATTATCCAGTCAATATCATTTTATAGATGATACTCCTAGTATAATAAAAAACATAAGTGGATTTAAAGAACACAGACATGATCAATCCATATATAGTTTATTGACTAAAAAATATAATATATATAGTAACGTTGATATGGTTGAATTTTTAAATTTATGGTGTTTAAAACATTCACGACCTATATAAATATGGTTTTAAAATCAAAATTCAGATGTGACATTATATTCTATTTACTTCCACGAGATTTTTTAGATTTTCTTGTTGTATTGCGCACCCCTGTGCCACGTGGCGCGTTGCGTGCCATTTCAGTGAGTTCTGCAGGTGTTAACTTATTCAAAAATTCCAAAAAGTGTTCATTAAACTCTCTGCGAAATTCTCTAAATTCTTCTGAATCTCTAGAATTTTTCGCGGATGCACTTCTTTTTGGTGTTACCACTCTGGGTTTGTATAGTTTTTTGGATTTTATATCGCATACGGCACAATTCCACGACATTTTTCTTTTCGTCATATGTGCTTTTACAAAATCGGTGTATCTGGTCATTTTATATTGTAACATCAGATATTTTTTTTAAAAAAATCGTTCAATGATAGTGATTTTTGACTACCATCATTTATTATGTATATTTGAGATATTTTTTTCGTTTATTTGAACGTTTATTCCGTTTATTTTTTTTCTTGGTAGTAGTCCTTTTGCGTTTTATTTTTCGTGTCCGACCTCTTAAACGATGTCTTCTTGTGATGAATGCTCCGCCTATACTTGCGCCCTCGGACCTAGACATTTCGGTGGCGGCACCAGCTCCAGACGCAGCTGGTCTAATCGTAGCAGATCCAGACGTAGCAGATCTAGACGTAGCAGGTCCAATCGTAGCAGGTCCAATCGTAGCAGATCCAGACGTAGCAGATCCAGACGTAGCAGATCCAATCGTAGCATACCGGTCGGCAGCGGCTTCTGCAGCGGCAGCGGCGTGATTATATGTTACTGCAGATTTAGCAGTAAGAAGTTTATCATTATCTTTCCCTGATTTAAGTAATTCCCCTTTAACAGCATTACATTCAGCAAAAGTGTCGAAACCATATATTTTTATCTCTGCAGGTTTTTCAATGGAATCGCGGATAAACCTTTGTAGATCATGATCACTTAATCCTCCGGTAATAAGCGTATCACCAGTACCACTAGTATCAACATCAACATTATCTAAGTCAAAAGATTGGCCCAACATAGCCCTAATAGCGCCATCTGCATCCGCTTGAAATTCCGGCAATTTACCAGCGTTAACAGCATCACCCATTAGTTTTCTCGTAAATGTCCCTGATAATAAATTGGCCTTATTGGCCTTACCACTACCACCCTCATAAACCTGTAACTCCCCTGCAAACTCAACCTTATATTGTTCTTTTATACTAGTTACTATATCCTTGTGTTTTGACGCGATTTCCTGAACGTTGGGTGAACGTTTGAGATAGATTCGGCGTCTATCCAAACTTGGGTTGAATATAATGACCCATGTATATACACCTGGGGGCAAATTTCGCTTTTCGGGAAGTGGTCCTTGTATAAGTGGTTCTTCATCATTTAACTTTTTCATATATGGTTGACTAAACCTAAATATAAGAAATTTGCCATGTTCATTTTCCTTACATTGTTTGGGTGGAAGTATATATGGTTGCTTTAGGGGTGCTGGGGTTTCTGTTGTTGCTTTTGTGGTGCATTGCTTACGCGATGGGTTTCTCGATTTTTTGGGGTTGGGCTCCTTTACCATTATTATACTATAACTAAATATAATAATGAAATGTGGTATTATGACGGTCACATATAAAGTCAAGTAAAATACATTTTGTATTTATAGTTGTAGTGTGAAGTGATTGATCGTGAGGAAATTTGTTTAATTGTAACTTGTCTTCACAATCTTTCAGATATATAACTATAATTACTCGCGATTTACACCTTTCTTCAAAACGTCAAACATGTGAACCCATTTTATGGGCGTAATTAAATAAAATTGAAATGGATTTACTCTGTATCGGTATTGTATCCACCAGGAAAAAACTGCTCTCAAATCGACTCAAAAAAACTTCAATGGCTCGCAACACCTCGTCACTTGAGATGTCGTCCGATCTTCAACGCAAGTTAATCGAGCGCTCCAAGATTTCACTGCTGTCTTCGTTTGACGAACTCGAGACAGAGTGTGAGATTGAGGGGACCAAATTGTACCATCCTAACCAAGAAGCAACTGCAACGGAGGTTGCAAATACGATCCTTAACGACCCGGCAGTCGTATTCCAACTTGTGAAAGCAATGACACAAACTGGAAAGACGGGATGTATGCTTGCTGTCATCCGTTCTTGTTTTACTCTCGCAGGTTGCAACATCATCGTGAATCCCAAGAACATCTTCATCATTACAGGTATTAGTTCGACGGATTGGAAAGAACAGACAAAGGCGCGATTCCCTACAGCACTCAAGGACAACATCTACCATCGCGGCGAACTAGCAAAAAAACTCAAGTTGCGACTCGCTGGTCTTCGTGACGTAGTCATTCTCATGGACGAGGTACACGTTGCGTCAAAGGATGAGATGACGATCAGCAAGTTGATGGAACAAACTGGTCTCAGGGACATGGAGTACCTCCGGGAAAACAACATTAACTTCGTTGAGTTCTCGGCGACACCCAACAAGGTAATGGACGACATGTCACTTTGGAACGAGTATGCGAAACAACACGTCATGCAACCGGGACCTGGATACAAGGGAGTTCATCATCAACACGAGAATGGACGCGCATTCCAAGCAAAGGATCTATTCATTGCCCCGAACCCTGACCGCAGCAAAATGACCGAGGAGCAGTGCGAAGAGCGCAGACTTCTCATCTCACCAGCATACGCTGCCATTGGCGAACTCAAAGAAAAAATCATTGATGTTTTCCCTGATGACCCCCGTCACCACCTTATTCGGGTCCCTTCTGGTGAGAAATTCGACACTGTTGTAGAGCGGTTCAAGGTAGTATTTGGCGAGGAGGACTTCTACCACGCGCCGTGCCACTCCAGGGCGAAGGAAAATGACGTGCAGTCTCTCATCAAAGATGTTCCGTCCAAACACACACTGATCTACATCAAGGAACACCTTCGTTGCGCGGTCACTCTTCACCCTAAGGAAAATGTTGGCATCCTATATGAACGTGTCTCGGACAATGACGACGTGATGATTCAGGGTCTCTCTGGTCGCGCGACTGGATATGATGTGCAGGACGACATGCTGGTCTACACTAACATTGAGAGTCTCGAGCGCTACATGAAGGTGTGGGATTCAGGGTTCACTGATCTGGGTGATTTCACGTACCATGGGATGCGGACCAAAAAACCCAAACCAACCGTGTTTCATCCTGACGGATTTGGAAATTCTGGAATTGAAATTGACGAACCAGAGAGCAACGAAGATGATGGTTGGGAACTTCTTCAGGAAGAAAGTGCGGACCTTACCCATATCAACAAATTCCTCAAGGACAATGGTTGCCGCCAGAAAAAAAAGTTTACGACTGATCCTGTCACCAACTTCATTATGTCGTCTACTACCAAGAAGTTGTCCGTGATGCTATACTCAGACGTGAAGCGTGAGATGGAGTCTTGGTCAAAGACATCGTGTTTGGACGTGAAGGGTAAGGATGGACCATCTGGTCGCATGTTCGTGGCATACAAGGACACCAGTGACATTGATTCGGTCGTATACATTGCCCGTGTGATCAAGAAACGGGAATCAGCGGAACCGAGTGGCGCAGCAGAACCGAGTGGCGCAGCAGCAGAAGCGGATTAGACATTGGGGGTACTACATGTAAAAAAAAATCAAACAAAAAAACAAATAAAAAAGGGAATATTTTTATTTTGACAACCAATTTGATAAGAACAAGTCGCCTTCATCACTTCGTTCTGGATGCCACTGAACCATAACACAATTCCTGTAGTGACACGTCATAACCTCATTTTTATGTTTCATTTGTAACCTTATTCGTGGTGGAAGAGACGAAACATTTATGTGCGTATAATGTGTTCTTGCAGCAGATATCGGTATTTGCATGCCACCTGTTAAATAGTTATTATATAGCGGTGTTAATAGAACGGTGTCATCTTTACTCTTTTTGCTTGTCGTCAGTTTACACCCCAATGATTTCAGTATACTTTCCATTGAATAACAAATGAGAAGAATTCGTTTATCTTGTAACCCCAGTATTTTCTTGTTTACTTGTGGACTTATCGGATCATTCACGTCTAATGGTGACCCACTAAATATCCAATTACGAATATTTGAATGTTTTATCATGGTAAAATGGTCGTCATATGGAGTTAATAAGGTTACATCGTGTCCTAAATTTCGTATTACCTTTACAATCGTTGGAGATGCAATATTGTAGTAGTTAACAATTCCAATCTTCATTATTATATAAATATATTAAATTGAATTATATATTTATTATGTTTTATTATACCAAAATGAATTACGTAGATATGTCCGAAATAGATAAACAAATAGATAACATCTTAAAAACGATTGATAGTTACATTATCAGATTAAATAAGGCGGACGTTATGGTAAACCTAATACGTACAAAAGTAATACCCAATGATATCTGCTGTGTCAAAGGAGAAGAAATCATTTATACAGAAGCAGAATTATTGATTGAATGTGATCTATGAATAATTGTTTAATAAAATTGAAATGGTATTTAACATATATTGCCATTACAATTAAACATCATGTCATCGATCATCATGCCATCGAACGATGAGAAAAAGCGAATTGCAGATGCGAAGCGTGAGGAGAAACAGCTAATTGCAGATGCGAAACGCCAGGTGAAACTGGAACTTATGGAAGCGAAACGCCAGGAGAAAAAGCGAATTGTGGAAGCGAAACGCCAGGCGAAACTGGAACTTATGGAAGCGAAACGCCAGGCGAAAATGGAACTTATGGAAGCGAAACGCGAGGAAAAGATGCGAAATTCACAAACGAAAAAAAGAAAAAATGTAGATACGAATGCCTACGAATATGTTATTGCCGTACTTATTTTGAATCCTGAATTTGTTTCTAAAGATCAGTTTATGACGTGGGTCGTAGACGAATCTCGACTATGTGGTTGTGAGTCGGAGACCATACATGCATACAAGGTGGATTTGGAGAGCAGACCAGTCACCGAAGTTGACAAATATATATTGAATTATAAACTTCAAATGCCATCTCACAACTCTCCCGTGGTGCGTGTTTATTTGGAAGGGAAGAATTGTAAGTCTCAAAAAATTGTGGATTTGAATCAGGGATTAGACGTCAAACAACAAAAAGCGGACATTTATGTAGAGTGCATTGATGGATTCTATGGAATATCTATCAAACAGGATGACATGTGCACAAAATCTAATTATTCAATTGAAAAAATGATAGGGACGGTATCACCCGAATGTGAACTTGAATTACGCGAATGTCGCAAAACATTTCTTCGAGAAAACGGATTTGAAATGTACCCAAAGTCAAAACGCGAAGATGTTAATAAACTGTTCCATTGTACAAATCCATATTGGGAATTGGTGCGAACCAAACTTGTGGTACACAATGATTTCATCAAGGAGTCTATCATAAAAAATATGTTTCCCGAGGTCCCATATAAACTCTATGAGTACGATGGTATCCGCGTGCATTCACTTGATAATACGACAACTGAGGTTACGTTGTCGGAACACGCCCCTTATTATCTTGACGCTCGTGGTTGTCGTCGCAATGCAGCGAAATTGTTCTATCAATTGGTTGTAAATGAAAAAATATACAGGGTTGAAATTCGTTGGAAAGGGAATATTTGGGGTGCATCACCTCAATTTCAAATACACGCTAATTAAATTTGAAGTTGTAAAGGTTGAGAACAATATTCATTACATAATGAACTACATCTACATTAACAGCATTTCCAAATTGTTTATACGCTACATTATCTTTTTCGTGTAGGATAAATGATTCTGGAAAGGATTGAAGTCGTGCACATTCACGAGGAGTGATATATCTTCGCTCTTTTGCATAAATTGGGGTTTGGACGATAGCAACAAGTGTTGGGAAATATTTACTTTTTTTAACACGAATTCCAGATTGACGGAATTGGATGAAATGGTTGAATATACTATCATCCGGTAACTTAGGACCTGCCTGCCACTCTAGTTTACCATATATTTCTCGTCTGGTAAGTTGGTCCTTGTTTATATCACACCATTCATCCCATTTATCTTTATATTTGTTATATATTGGTTTATTTTTGGTAATGTATTCTTGTTTCCATTTAGGCAATGATTTGAATTCTTTCTCGGTGTATTCACTATTAAATTCATTACACATTATGACCGGACTCATTGATTGACCGACATCGAAATGGCGCACCATTTCATCCCATATTTCAAGAACATTTTCTAGTTCAGGTGGTATGTGATATGGCATGAGTTTGGTTTTGTCCTTTTCAATGATAGAATCAATATCTATTTTCGTATTTGGTACACCAATGACAACTGGTATAGATGGAGAATATATGTCATTTCTAATACAAATAAATATCACGCGTTCACGTTGTTGCGGAATTCCCAATTGATGTGGACTTAATTCACACGTATCTACGTGGTATCCGGATTCATTGATTCTATTTAATATGTGGTCAAATACGGTTCCGTTATCTATTTTCTTGATATGTTTTACATTCTCCAAGAACATATAGGATGGGTGTTTCACTTGAGCAATTGCAAGTATACTCTCAAACAATTTGCCACGTTCATCAGATAATCCTTTTTTTTTACCAGAATTCGAGAAACTCTGGCATGGGAATCCACCAGTGAGTACGTCAAAATCAGGTATATCAGTCGGATTAATCTTTGTGATGTCTCCAGATGGTTTAATACCATAATTCATTTCATATGTATTCCTGCATTGTTCGTCAATATCGGACGCAAATACACAATGTCCGTTTAATCGTTTTAATGCCTGATGAAATCCTCCAATTCCACAGAATAAATCAATGAATTTAAATGCAACATCTTTGGAAATTGGTTTATCAATTGGTTTAGATTTATCACCAATAAGTTCAATTAATTGTTTCTTTGTTTTACTGTAACATTTGACAATCCCTAACTTTTCACATTCGTCAAGTAATTGTTTTTTACTAAACGAATTCATTCTAATTGATAATAACATTATAATATCGATTATTTCAATTTATTATATAATGTTAATAATTTTATTTGAAAATACACCATATTAGGTGTGTATAAAGATTAACAACCATTTACACGAAGTCACATATACTACTAAGCAGATAATGCAGCTACCATTTCTCCGCCATATTCTTCCGCCGCGGGATTCACATATTCAGTCAGATGGGGTTTATCTACAGATTGGAAGAGGGGAACAACATCATAAGGACCGATTTTACTATCACTCGCGCGAGTCATCCGTACTTTATGTTGCATATCCGCTAATATTCCATCAATTATATAAACAGGAGGAGGGACAACATCACTGGCAGCAGAACCAGCAAGTTTACTAAGAACAATACCATCCATACCCTCATAATCAAAATCAAAATCAGACAAAATCCCAGCAGAAACAGAACCATCAGAACCATCAGAACCATCACCATCAGAATCAGAACCATCAGAATCAGAACCATCAACAAGGGCAGCAGCCCAGGAACCAGAACCAGAACCATGACTTTTAGCCATCGCATCAATAAGGTTTATGAGATACGTCTCTATGTTAGTTACCTCTATTGGGTTACTTCTAAAGTCAATTACAACCTCTGTTAAGAAAGCTTTAATACCATCCGTATCAACAATATCCACTTCATGACTGATATAACGTGCCAACAATCGAGTAAATAATTCAAATTCGGCTTGTGTTAGGTTTTCTGCTTCACTTTCTTCACTTTCTTCACTTTCTACTTCACTTTCTTCACCTTCTACTTCACTTTCTGATCCTTTTCTAATTCTCTTGGATCGATCTCCATCATTTTTCCCCGAGTGTAAATATTGACTTGGCTTGACTGATGCCGCTTTTTTGCGCTTCATTGTTTGTGGTAATTTTCCATCTGCTAGTTCTTCATCTCCTGCTGGTGAGTCTATACTAGACACAAGATCAGTAGTTAAAGCAAGATTTAAAATAACTGATCTCAATTTACTACCACCAATGGCAGCAGAACCGAAACCAGGTTGTGACGCAAAAATCACACTATTCCTAAGAGCAGAACTAGCAACATGAAAGAATCTCGACATAACTTCATTAATAATTATATCAGGTTCATAATTTAAGTGCGCCGGTCTATCCCTAGATGAGGGATCCCTATATTCGGTCATTTCTTCAGATTCTTTTGTGTATCCAAGACTCTCGAGACTACCAAGCATTTTGAGACTATTAGGCATAAGCATTAAGAGATTAGGCATCATTTCGAGAGTAGCAGTCTCTTTGAGACTATCAAGCATTCTGATACTATCAAGCATTCTGAGACTATCAATCATTCTGGGACTATCACTCATTCCTTCATCCATTTCCATAATCTCTCTCAAAAGATCCTTTAGATATACATATTGGGCGTCATCATCCAGTACGGTTATATCTCTCAATTTACTAATGGATGTAACATTGATAAATGATTTTAGAATACAAATTATTGCAGAAAGAATATTCTCGGGTGCAAGTCGATGATTAGCCTCAGGGTCTTCTAATGGTGTCCTCTTTTTTGATTTTGCCCCCCTTGTTAATGTTAACATTCCGTGATCATCATGTAGGAATAATCCCGCAGGTTCATTCACAAATGAATTCGCTAAAAAATCAATATTTAGTCTGAGTACACTATATTGACTGGTAGGCATTCCATTGTCTATCTCATCATTAAAGTCAGGAATTTTCCTATACTTTTGATATGTCAATAAGACTTTAAGATCTTGCTCGCGGTCTTGATCATAGTTGTGTTTCAATTGTTCTTTGAGTGGTAAATCGGGTATAACTAAATGATTATAAAAAAATTTAACAATATGCTTACACCATATTAGGTTTCCTGGATGATCACCGGTTGTTCTCATAACATCAAATATCATATGGAACATTTTACTCATTACGTCATGTAAATAAGATAAAATTACTTGGTTGGAAATGTCCATTTCAACCATTTGGTGGATAATGTTCATTAACTCTACAGACATATCTATTATGTTTGATACTCTAGTAAAATATCTAAGCGCTAATCCTCCATCAGTTACAGCAGGAACCAGTTCTTTTCCTGTTATTCCAATTGCAACTGTATAACAATTTTCGAATATATTATATAAAAATCGCATAAGTTCGATTGTTTTTGGATCTGCTTCGCCTCCATTACTTGCCTTATATTTTTCAATTATATCTTCTAGATCACTTGTTCGTTCTACCTCCGTACAAACCCGAAATAACATTTTCATTGTGTTTATATCTTCAACACCCACGGCAATTGCTCGTGGGAAGCGAAGACTTGCACCTTCACTTCTGATTTTTTTGTTCATCATCTTGTTAAAGATATCTTCAGGGAGTTGATGTTCCATGGTAGATAACAGGCCAACACTCAAAGTAAATGACCCGGTCAAATACCTGTATGCATGACGCGTAGCGGGAGAAAATAGTTCCACGAATTTTCTAAATTTGCTAAGATGATCAATCCAGTCAAGCATCCTCGAACAACATGCAGTATTTCCTAGTCTATATTTTTTCTCACTATAGCTAAACCCTATCGATTCTGGAGGATCGGACGCGTTTCTCGGAATACCGTGTTGGATGAAACTAAATATATTTGCTTCCCCGGTTCGCCATCCTTCGATAGAGAATATGGGTATAGCAGCAGTGAATACCTTTGTCATTGACGACTTATCAAAAAATCTTGACCAGCTATCAAAAAACAGTCCGAAATCACGATATTCTTTGTACTGTTCATTTTTATACCGGTTCATAGTAACTTCTTTGTAATACCTCATTACAGAAGTACTTCCTAATAACGTTTTTAATAATAATGATAACATGTTCTTATCACTGCTTTGATTGATAGATGGGTCATCAAAAATACATCTAATTTGATTTCTAACGATATATAACGGGTCTGTACTCTTACATATTGGTATATAATGGTTGACATTTATATCACCAACAACATGAACTCCTCTTGCACGCATTTTTGTTATTACACGAGAGTTGAGTAACATATTCAGTGGTCTTACTCTATGAGTATGTGTCATCATAGCACCTATTTTAGAAATACGAGCATATATATCAGTATCATCGGTTGATAATTCTGCCGCACGTTGTGTAGTTTCAATTATAGTCATCAATAACTGTCTATCAAAAGACCATATGTCGGGTGATGGGAGATCGGGACGTGATTGGTCAAGGTCACGAAGGTGTTTATCCACGATACATTGCAGTATCCCTAATAATAGATGTGATTTATCTCCCATATACTTAAAAAAACATGCAAGTTCTATCATAATTTCATTACTCAACCTTTCCACATCTTTCATTGCCACCCTGCGTCTAATCAACTCCTGCCTAACAAATTCGTGTAACGCGTCTAAAAATAGGTGGGTTCCATCAGCAACAACTTCAGTATTCTTCGCTCGTGTACACTTCTTGATATATTTTCTCATTTCCGCATTGGACATTTTAAACGGATAAGAACCGCTGCCATTTATAGATATATGAATTTCTTGACCAGCGGATTGTACACTATCAACAGTAAGTGATGCGAGTGCCATATCAAAAACAATCTGCTTAACGCCGCCTAGAGAACGGTATCCTGGAGTATTGGCGCAATAAAATGCTGTCATTCTGAAAAATGAATTTACTATACTAGTCAATACATGTGGATCACTTCCACCGGTTTCGTAAATGAACCCAAATAAAAGAAACATAGGTTCAGCGCCAGCAAACCAAGTACCTTTACCAGTAGATGATGAATCAATGTATCCTGCTATTGAACGCGTTGAGTCAGTAGTCGATCGTCCTAATCCAGTATCGAAATGGTCTGGTGCTGGTTCTCCTAGTGCTGGTGGTATTAGTGATTTTAATGGACTTCTAATTGTATTATGAGGAGGAGGATCATCAGGATTGCCAAATATATACTGAATTTTTCTTGTCATATGACCATCAACATCGGCAAAAATTCTAACGCTACCAAATGGGGGAATGTCCACACGATTGTTAACGACTAAGAAGCCGCCATCATCAACTGATATCACTCTATATATAGATTCTGCTGGAAATGGAGGAGCAGTGTCCCTACTACCATCTACATCGTTTGGTTCAGGTACTGGTTTAACAGTATCATCATGACCTCTTCTACTATACATCATAAGAGTTTTACTCATGAATTCAAATGCTTTTGCTCTACACGTTTGTATAACATCATCATCATCCCTTTTTTTATCTACATCTACCAATTTATCGTGCCCCCTCTCGATAGACCTATCGTGACAAATAGCAGACAACTCATATATAACCTCTAAATGTCTATCAGTTAATATTGGTCCTGGTAGACTGATATATTGTGGGGGTACTGTTTCCACTGTGGGTCTACTCAGACCATGTCCTGTGCGAACAACTCTGGACCATGGTTTGATGTAGTCACGTACAATATTACCTGTTACATTTACAGTTCTAGGAAACGCAAGACCAGTTAATCCACCACGTTGAATTATACTCCGTGGTTGCCCTGCTACTTGTTGTACCGGTGGTGTATTTCTAATCGGTACTCCTCTTCCTCTGTGTCTTCCTTTTCCGTTGGGTCTTCCTGTTCCAATGTGTCTTCTTGTTCCTGTGTGTGTTCCTTTTCCGTTGGGTATTGGTTTAGTAGATGTAGACGATCTTCTTGTTCCTCTGGGTGTTCTTCTTATTGGTATTATTCCTATGGGTATTCTTCTTCCTTTACGTCGTGTTACTCTTCCTCTACGTCGTGTTATTCTTCCTCTGCGTATGCGAGCAGATATGGACTTTGACCGGTCATCAGTGGGTTTCGTTATGTATTCATTATAAAAATAAGTGTAATATATAATATTTTTTGTATTTATTGTCCTAGTAATACCACCATACTCAATAGTTACCATTGAATCATACAACTTCTTCATGTAATCAATAACATTATCAAAGTTATCATTTAGGTCTTCTATTCGTACATCTCGTATTGCATTGAACAACGATAAGTTCAAAACATCTTTCAGTAAGCGGTATGATTCTTCAATTGACAACGATTTTTGCCCTAAGGTTATTTTTGTTATCCTTGGAAATGAGGTGGAACCAGACGAGAATATCATTTTTTGGTATTCATGTGTTTTTAAAAAATACATAATTCTCACAATCATAAATGCATTTTCAAATTCTTGCTTTGATTCCAGCATCCTTTTTTGTTCATCATTATTACAAAATACCAAAAATGTATGACTAATTTTATTAGTTAATTCAATTATTTTTGATTTCAAATCTAAACCACTTGGGATGAATTCATGATAATTAACTCCTTTTTTTAATAAATGTAATAATATTCCGAATCCTATAGTATTAAGTCTATCATATGCACGAGTTAATTCATGAATTAAATATTTAGAATTGTATTTATATAGATGATCGCGTCGTTCAGCAGCATCGTCTAATTGTGATAAGTACAGCATTTCTAGATTATCGATGGGGACAGATACAGGACGACCTATACTACGAATTTGTTCATTAAATAACGTTTTAATAATGCCTCCGATTTCCTCGTAAACGTCAATCATTTTATCATCATCGTAGAGTACTGCAATGCGCGCAGCATATACGACCATAATGTCACCTATATTTTGTATATCTTTTGTTATGGTTGCTCCATCATTGATATGAATTGGGAATGCTATCATCATATCATCTGGTATTTCACGCATAAATAAAAGGAATGATTTGTCGGATGTTAATTCTTCTTGTGGAGACATTTTGCTAGTTTGACTACTTGTATCCGAAATCGTCTCTTTTATACTATTGAGTGGGGATTCATACGACATTATATATATATTTATATATATTTTTAATGAATGTAACCAATTATATTAGACAATGAAAAATAATATATATTGTATGAGATTGTTATTCTGACATTTCTAGAAATGCTTCCATTCCAATCGTGTTAACAAGACGTTCAATCACACGGGGGTGACATTCCTCCTCTATTTTCGGGCGACGCACAAGATGCCATAACCAATACATGAATTGTCTTTTGAACCTGATACAATAATACATATGGATAAATTTGTGATGTATATTGGTTTTCGCTACCATTTCATCTATGTTGTCAGATACATTATATATTACACTACTGAAAACAGAATCATATATACAGTGAAATCTCAATGTGGTAATACTAGGTGGTATCAATGGAAGACGGATTAACGACGAAACCATGATAACCAGACTTGTAATTCTTGGATTATTGTACCGCACATTATTTGTGAATTCAGAATCACAAATAATATTTGATATACTCGGCATTTTTTCAATATGAAATGGACAACCTCTACAATCTAAATAGTCAACCCTTTCCATCCCATTTGGTAAATGTTTAATTGGATTATGTGCAATGGATAAATATTCTGCTTTCATGTGAATGTATGGTATATGTGTGAGTTTATTCGATTTACATATGATGTTTACGAGTGATTTCGGAAAATAATCAATTGTTTCAATCTGATTACATGAACAATCAAGGTGTTTCAATCCGGTTGGTAGATTAGACAATGATCGGATACGATTATATTTACATTCAAGAACCCTCAGTGTTGGTGGAAGGGGTGGCATTTCAGTAATGTAATTATTCGAACATTTAATCTCGATGACATTGTGATAAATGGGTAACTGACTAATGTGATTGTCGCAGCAATAGATTCGTTCTATTTTAGGCATAAATGGTATGTTCTCTAGTATATTATTCTGACACCTTAGAATACGTATCGATTCTAAACTTTCTTGTGATTCCAAGATACTCGTCAAGTAATTATAACTGCAATCGAGATATTCTGTTGTTTTTGGAATGTGAATGGATGATAGTGAATATAGATGTTGAAATGAGATGTCCATCATTGTTGTATTGATATTAAAAATAATAAGTGTAATATCAATTTTATCTAGACATTATCTCCTGGCGGGTCCACACTATCAACCAGTGGTACGATTTCCAATCTCTTACTATTTGTTTCCGTGTCACATCGGTAATCTGTATTTCGGCGTTCGTCGCGCAAAGTCATAATAGATCGTTCAATGTTTAACAACTCTCGTCGTTGTTGAATTCCATTACAATAGTAGAGGATAGTCGCAAGACAAAATCCAATAAGGAATGATCCAATCCCCATAAGTGTAATGATTCCATATGCCATTAGGTTTTCCATTTTGATACTATTCCATATTGTCTGTCATTGAACCTTCAATTTTATCGTAATCAATATGATAGATGACATTTTTCATCTAAATATATTATTGTATAGTTTTTCATATTTATCTAGATAATGTGCAGTGGCATCTACTGCACCACCCATAAATGCTAGATGATTTTTTGATGTTTCTGTGAAACACCCCAATGCAAATAAATTATCAATGTTTCCTTTCATTGGTAAATCATCATATGTGCTTTTGGTATACCCAGTATTTTTAGAAATCCATTTGTTGTTTATTTTTTGTAGACCACTACTGGTGGTTGTTATTTTTGGGGAAGGTATCTTATAATTATCTCTAATTTGAAAAAAACATTCGTCAATTACCTCATCGTGAGTACATTCATTTGCCGTTTTATTGATTCGTTTACTTTTCGTATCCATATCTACGATACAACATGACCATACGGTCTTTATGTCGGGGTCATTTGAATATTTTTTCAACCAATTGCTTACTGGTAAAATGATAACCGTCCAATCACCATTACAACTCCAACACCATTCATTTTTGAAATGAACAATTTTATCAAAATGTAGTTGGAACCCAAACCCTGAATAAAATGTATTATTGCTCCATTCTTTCATTTTATCAATCGGCATCCAGTTGTTGCGAATGGTGGGGGAACTATTTACCAGGATAGGATACAATCCATTAGACTGTGTGCATAAAAATACCTTGTCACCCATTCGTTTGTCATCATATCCATAGTTTGTATTTTTAACTAAAAGTGTAAATTTAGAATTGTGTTGCTCTATACCAGTAACTCGTGTTTCTTTTAATATAGTTACATTTCCTTTTTTTGTTAGATAACGTTCAATTAAATCACGCCATTTATTTGGTTCTTTCATTTGTGTGACTGTACCAAATGATAGAAACCCAAAAAAATCATTTATATTTGTTTTATCTGGTCTATCACCAAGTAAGATGGATACTATAGTAATTGCCTTTTTTCCTTGATTGGATAAAGATGACATATTAAACCAATCATTAACTGTAATATCTGCAGTATAGATGGTATACTTGAAAAATGAAAATAAAAATATAAAATAATCGTAAAAATTAAAGTATTTGAAGATAAATGATACTACTTTGTAATTTTTTTCAAAGAAGTTTCCGTATATAGTTTGGAAATCGTCTTTTGTCATTCCTATGTGCGATATTAATTTATTAATATTTGTAGAATTAAGATATACTCTTGGTGAATTTTCACTAAAATATTTATTATCTATCCATTCAGAGTTCCACGATCCACCAAGTTTATCATCACTCTCTATTATCTCGACATCTATATTATTCAATGATAATACATATGCCAATGATAACCCGGTCGGACCTGACCCAACTATTATATACTTCATAATTATATATATTCAAGTGAATATAATTATGTATATTTCACCTACTCGGTCTTTTTCTTTTTATTGTAATACCACAAATGGGCGTGGTATATGGCGGCTAACGATCCAACAACAATTAAAATCAAACTCATATTTTTCGAGATAGTACCGGTGTTTACACCAACATATCCTATGTATAATAGCAACGCTCCACTGACAATGTGCTGCATCCATACAGCTACTTCCGGAACTCCAAAATGATACGTATCCATTATATATATCATATATATTTATTATGCCAATAAAACACGAATTTGTGTAAAACATTATACCGATGAAGATTTAAACTGGGACAAATATAATATAATTGTATTTTATATGTGCTGGAATGAGACAGTTTCATTCAATACATTTTTGTTTAGTAGTTTTGTATTAGTACTTATTATTTATAATAATTTATTTACCAAATATAAAATTCAAGAATTGAATAATATTTTTATGTATTTATTTATCGCATCTTTTGTATTTATGCAACTAATCGAATTTTTTATTTGGAGAAATATTAATAACAAATTTTACAATAATATTTTTTCTATTGCTGCAACGCTGTTATTAATTATACAACCAATTGTAAGTATCATGATTTTATCAAATATACAATTGCGTAATATGTTATTAAGTTTATATTCATTGCTCGCAATTCCATATTCAATATATAACTTTTCTAATACAAATATTCATTCAGTAGTAAGTGAAAGTGGTCACTTAAGATGGGAATTTTTTAACACTACCCCAATTATTTGGTTCATTTGGTTATTTTTCTTTTTGTTCAGTTTTATTTATGAAAAAAAATGGTTTGGAATTATTTTTGGTATGGTTACATTAGTAATTTCTTTTATAAATTACAAGAGTGATTATACTATGTGGAGCATGTGGTGTTGGGGTGTAAATTCTATGATGATTTATTATGCGATTTACTTATTACTATATTTACCATTTTTAGAAAAATCAAATATTTGTTAGGTTGACGTTAGTCCCATTTTAAATCTTCATTGGTGTAAATAAATTCAAATGTCAAGTATTTTATCTAATAAAATGGGTGATGTTAGCGAGAAGAACGGGACGATGCAGAACGGGACGATGCAGAACGGGACGATGCAGAACGGGACGATGCAGAACGAGATGATGCAGAACGGGACGACGCAGAACGAGACGACGCAGAACGGGACATTTTAGTGGCGTGTTTCATTACACGCAACTTTCGTTTCACTTCACGATTGATTCGTCTAAGTGTTTTGGACTTCTTATAGTTACAAAATGCCCATTTGTCAGTGTACCCTCGTTTCGTAAGAGATGTAGCGCACCATAGTCCATCTTTGCCAGCAACACATCGCTTTCTACTACGACATTGATATTTAAATGGAAACTTACATTTACCTATTAAAATCTTTTTACTATTTCTGACCTTACCTTTCGAATCTACGCGAGATGTCTTCATATATCATACCAATATATTATAATATATTGGTATCTTATAATGGATAATCTCAATGTAACGGTCGATTGGACAGCACCTGATCGTGGATATTCTTCTATGATGAAACCACGGGTTAAAAAGTACCTTACAAGATGCAAACGAAAAAATAAGAATTTGATACATACCGCAAGACCATTTAGGGTAAATAAAAAGGGAGTTCTACATCTTACGTCTAAACGATACATGAAATGGACACAACCAAATCAATGGAAAACAATCAAATGTAAATCTTATTCTAAATGGATAAAGGCAACACCATGTAAAATTGGGAACCGGAATAAGATTTTCTTAAAGTTAAAACCTACCCGAAAAAATAATTATTCTGCTGGATTTTCACAATATCTTAATGCATTGCATAAAAATAAAATAACAAAATCACAACATATTGAATTTGTAGATACAATGAGTAACATATTCGGAGATAATCCTATTAGAAACCATAATGAAGACGTTGACATATTCCACGTAAAAGACGTTTAAATTTATCGGCGTTTATTGCCTAGTCTAAACTGAGCAATCTCATCTCTCGAGAAACCCTTATAGCCTTTCTCGGCTACGGAGGGATAATCTTTACCCCTGGGTTTCGGACCTGGCGCTAAGATACTAGTTGCACGATAAACATGCATTAACTGGTCGCGTCCATCACCCAGTGGAAGTCGCAGTATAGCCTCCTCGTCATTATATTCAACCACCATTGCGTATTTACCCTTGCCAGTTGCGTTTCGTGGTCCAGAGTCCACAATAAGTACATAGCGTCCAGCAACCAGTTTTAGTGGTCCACTGGGAGGACTTGGTACATGTCTTACTGCTGGATCCGACATAACTCTATGTTTGTTTGGTGGAGTGCGTTTTTTACTTTTTGCTTTTGAAGGTGGCATATATTATATCTATATATTTAATTCAATTTTATTTTCAAAGATTTATGCTGAGCACATTTCACACGTATCTTCCTTGTCATTTTCTGGCGCAATTGTAAATTGTTGGACCTGATGTCGAGGTTTACGGCGTAGATAATACAATCCGGTTTTAAGACCAGAATGCCACGCATAAAAATGCATTGAAGTTAATGTTCTGTAAGTTGGCGACGCCATCCAGAGATTCAAACTTTGAGATTGACATATGTATGGTCCCCTAGACGCTGACATTAATATTATTTTTTTCATTGAAAGTTCCCAAACCGTTTTATATTTATCCCTTACATTTTTAGGGATAGTTTGTATATGTTGAATACTTCCATTATGCTTGATAATAGAATCCTTCATTTCATCACACCATAACCCATATGCAGACATTTCGTCAACGAGGTGTTTATTCACCATGATATATTCACCAGATAACGTACGTCGGGTGTATATGTTACTTGTAAATGGTTCGAAACATTCATTATTCCCTAATATCTGGGAGGTACTTGCGGTTGGCATTGGTGCAACGAGAAGGGAATTTCTGATTCCATATTTCTTTATTCTGGTTTTCAATGACGCCCAATCATACCTGTCGTCAGGCGTCACACCCCACATATCGAATTGTAGCATTCCATTTGATGCAGGACACCCCGCGAATGTTGCATATGCCCCGGGCGGGTTCCCTTGTAATGCAGCAGTAAATTCTGCCAATGTGGGGCGACACACATTTATTAAATTTGTTCGTTTGACATCATCATTAAGTATATATGAAGTAGACAATGGATCATTTGGGTTACGGAATAGAGTTTCAATCGTTTCTGTTTTTAACAACGATTCAATAATAGACCCACGATTTTCTGATAAGGTACACGACATATCCAATGCCGTGTAGTATATAGTTGCTGCTATTTTTACATTGAGAATGTTTGCTTCGTCCGAATCAAATGGTAAGTCCATTAATAGGAATACGTCCGCTAACCCCTGAATCCCAATCCCAATTGGGCGATGCAACAGATTACTTCTTTTTGATTTTATCGTTGGGTATAGATTATCATCAATGATATGATTAAGGTTACATACGACAACTTCCACAACTTCTGATAATTTTTCAAAATCAAATACTGGATATATATAAGATTCGCATTCAGAATAACCACCAATTTCAACTCCATCTAGATAAATGCGCGGGAATGTAGTAATACCAAGTTGGGATTTAATCGTTTTAATATTTTCATCTGTCACGCATATCTCTTCAAATGAGACATTTCGTCTCTTAAACAATACCTTGAGACGTTCGCACCATATGCATTGTTCTTTAGTGTATACAATTGGGACACCGTCAAATGAAGTATTCCTGACAAAATTTGGAAGACTAATACTTGATAAGTTACAAACGGCAGTTTCATCTTTACTGCTGTATTCCATTATCTCTGTACATAAATTACTAGACTTTATGGTTCCCAGGTTTTGTTGGTTACTTTTGATATTTGCAGCATCCTTGTACAAAATGTAAGGCGTACCTGTTTCCATTTGACTGTCTAGAATCTTCAACCACAATTCCCGAGCATTCACCTTTCGTATCGCACGACCCTCATCTTCATACTGTTTGTATAATTCATTGAATTTGTACCCATACAGTTCCGAGAGGTCAGGTGCTGTATCAGGTGAAAATAAACTCCACTCATCATTGTTCTCTACTCGTTCCATAAATAGATCAGGTACCCACAATGCATAAAATAGGTCACGTGCACGCAATTCATCATCACCTTGATTGCGTTTCATATCTATCAATTCGTATATGTCGGAATGCCATGGTTCCATATAGATGGCGATACTGCCATTCCGTCTTCCACCTCCCTGATCAACGTATCGTGCAGTAGCATTAAAGACTCTCAACATTGGTACAATTCCATTTGACGTACCATTTGTCCCTTTTATTTCGGTTCCTGCACCGCGTATGTTGTGTATATGTAACCCTATGCCTCCCGCCCATTTAGATATAGATGCGCATTCCGATAATGTATTAAATATACCGGATATGCTATCGTCTTCTAGTGAAACCAGGTAACAAGAACTCATTTGTGGATTAGGTGTACCTATATTAAAAAGGGTAGGAGTTGCATGTATGAAGTATTTAAGTGATAGTAATGTATAAGTTTGTTTGATTTTCTTCATGTCGCGTTTATGTAACCCTACTGCCACGCGCATCCATAGATGCTGTATTCGTTCTACTATTTTCCCATTTACTTTCAACAAATATGCACGCTCTAGAGTTTTAAATCCAAAATAATCAATAAGGTTATCTCTGTTATGGTCAATGATTTCATCTAATTTATATGAATGATACATAACATTATTATAGTATGATTCACTTATCACATGTTTGCCTGCACAATTCCAAAGTATCTTTGTTGTTTCAACAAAAGACGACAACGTTTCTTTGTGGTGACATCTGTGTATGATTCTAGACGACAAATGACCATATTTGGTATCTGTTGTTGTCATTGATGAACAATAATCAGTTACGATGTCTATAACCTCGCGTTTAGATGTTACATCGGGCAATTGTTTTTTTACATAATCCACTATCGTTTTTATAGGTAACTCTATACTATCCATTAATCCCCAATGATCTATGTACTCTGTATCCGAATGATAAATATCAATATTATTACAGATAGATTGTAAACAATGATATAATTTGTCATCGGACCATTCGGTGACCCTTCCATTTCTACTCTTAACTTTCAATTGATTCTCCATTATGTGTATCATATAATTATATTTAAATTATATACTATAATGATATGAAGGATATTACAGTATTGTTACCTTTGATTTTCTACACCACATTCATAATTGTGGCGGTATACGCATATCCGTCTAATATGGAGAGTAACGATACTCCAGAAATATATGAAGACGATAAAAATATAATATATCCCCCCAATAATGATAAGTATCACATTATGTCGAGTTATCATCTAAATGTATAATACACCCACTCGATTCTTCACGAGATATCTTTCGTTTACGTTTTGGTTTCCTGTGTTCAAACCCTTCTACCTTTTCCTTTTGTATAATCGACCATATATCAGTAAGTAATGGAAGTGCTCCTGCAAACCATAACTTATTTCGTTCAACGACTACACAACTTACTTGATCTAGACGCCAATATATGTTTCGAATCCATTCCATATCACAATAACATTCAAGAGTGGTTTTTTCCCATTTATCAAAATCTTCGCGACATTCACCGAATGGTGGATATTTGTATATTATTTTTCCATCTGTATCCATAAACATTAGGAATATCCCTTTTTCTTTGTTGTCGCTTGTTGTATTGAATGTACCATCTGATTCAAAGTCCGACCAACTGTCATATTCAATAAATCTTGTTTCTAGGAAATCACACATGTCTAGTTGACAAACCTCCATTTGAAGTTGCATTTGTATCCAATATTCCATCTTGGGAATACCGTTTATTTCACGATTGAATATATTTTTAACCTCCAACATTCTACCATAAGACTCGCTACATTCATTGACATTAATTCCATCTGGACTGGCGCATATAAATGGAATGCTTGGGTGACGTATCGCACCATAATCGGCAACAATTGCATCACAATTGTGCTCATACCACTGAATTGATAATGGTTCATAACATTGTCCCTTGTGTAGTGTAGACTCAACATTTAAATTCGAGTCGGTGAAGTCTTTTGCGGGGGTACATTTTTCGTATATTAGTTGATTTCTGGATGATTCGCTTCCAAATACTTTCCAGATGTTACTTGCAGTAAGACAATTATTTCTTGATTCATACCATTCTGGTGTTCTCTGTAGAGGTTGTGGACAATTTTTAAGATATTCTAATTGTTTGGTTATATATTGGATATCGTGGGGATTATGGTGCACGGAATTTCTTTGGCGTGATCGGATTGGCGCTACATTTTCGTATATCGGTTGCATAATCTCCCCAATTGCGTGTACCACGAGATCTTCTGGAATATTTGTTTCAATCAATAGATGAATCACGTCGTTTTTTACATCATCTTCAAATGATGGCATACAGAAAGAAAGTCGCCGTTCTTTTATGACATCTTCCATTATTTCATAACAGCAATTACACAATTCGGTTAATTCTTCCATTTTAATATTATAATACGACTAGATATTTCCTTCAATTTTAAATATAACAAGATGTATTTAAAATTGATATAAACCCATTTTACAATAAACACTGATAGAATGGCGTCTCTTACCGACAAATACCAGAAGAAGACTGATCGTGAACATGTGCTAGATAATCCCGATACATACACCGGTTCTATGGAACCAACCGATTATGAAACATATGTTCACGACCTGGAAACGTCTCGAATCGTCCACAAAACTATATCTGTGATTCCTGGTCTTTACAAATTATTTGATGAAGGTGTTGTAAATTGTCGCGACCATTACGTTCGGCAACAACAGGCAATTCAAAATGAAACTCCTAATACACTCCCAGTTACAAAAATCGACATTGAGATTCTAGAAGACGGTACAATCATAATGATGAACGATGGTAATGGAATTGATATTGAGAAGCATCCAGAACACGACCTGTGGATTCCCGAAATGATATTTGGGCATCTCCGTACATCAACAAATTACGATAAGTCACAAAAGAAAATCGTAGGTGGAAAAAATGGGTTTGGGTTTAAACTCGCCCTTATATGGTCCACCATTGGAAGTGTAGAAACCGTTGATCACGTGAGGAAATTAAAATATATTCAGGAATTCACAGACAATCTAACAAATATTCATCCGCCCAAAATAACAAAGGCATCGTGCAAACCGTATACCCGTATTACATTTAAACCTGATTATAAACGACTTCATTGTGACAATGGATTAGATTCCAATATGTTGAGTTTGTTTAGGCGCCGAGTATTCGACATTGCTGCAGTGACAAACAAGACAGTTAAAGTGATTTTCAACAAAGAGGTGGTTAACACCAAATCATTTGAACAATATATCGATATGTACATAGGTCCAAAGACAGAAAGTCCTAGGGTTTATGAAACTGATGGAAATAGATGGGAATATGCTGTGTGTATGACAAAAACTGGTGAATTCTCACATGTATCATTTGTCAACGGGATATTTACAAACAAGGGGGGTAAACACGTTGACTATATCACGGGGCAAATTGTTAAGAAATTAATTGCATACATTCAGACAAAACGTAAAATTACGGTGCAACCAAGTTCAATTAGGGAACAACTAATGGTATTTGTTAATTGTGATATCGACAATCCTGTGTTTGATAGTCAGACAAAAGATTATCTCTCAACCGTAGTGTCTAAGTTTGGTTCGTCGTGTGACGTTTCAGATAAAATCATTGACAAACTAGCGAAAATGGGTGTCATGAGCGCTGCTTGTGACATTACACACGTAAAAGAAACAAAGACAATGAAGAAAACGGATGGTTCAAAGAATAGAACAATTCGCGGGATAAGTAAACTAGTTGACGCAAATGACGCAGGAACATCAAAAAGTTCCGAATGCGTTTTGTGCATTGTTGAGGGTGACTCGGCAAAGGCAGGTGCAGTATCTGGATTGTCAAAAGAAAGCAGACGGACAATTGGGGTCTATCCATTGAAAGGTAAACTTATGAATGTTCGAGGCGAACGATCGTCTAGAATAAGTGAAAATAAAGAAATTGTAGAACTAAAACAGATTATAGGGTTGGAAAGCGGGAAAAAGTATACGAGTGAATCAGTAAAAGATAAACTGAGATATGGGAAAATAATTTTCCTTACCGACCAGGATCTAGACGGGACACACATTAAGGCGCTTTGTGTCAACCTATTTCAATGTGAATGGGCGTCATTACTTAATGTCGATGGGTTTATTGGATTTATGAATACACCAATCCTTAAAGCAAAAAAAGGTAAATCCGAACTTTCATTTTACAACGATGGTGAATATGAGGAATGGAAAAGGTTAACTGACACGAGTGGATGGAACATGAAATTTTACAAGGGATTGGGTACAAGTACTGCAAAGGAGTTCAAGGAATATTTTACAGATAAAAAAATCGTTTCGTTCCAAAGTACTGGCGAAGAATGCACCGATGCGATTGATATGTTATTTAATAAGAAACGTTCCAATGACAGAAAGACGTGGTTGGGGACCTACAATAGGTCCCATTTTATGGATACGAACAAAGATATGGTTACCTATAGCGAATTTATTAACCGAGAAATGATACACTTTTCAAAATATGATTGCGACCGTTCAATTCCAAATGTAGTAGATGGATTGAAAATCAGTCAGCGAAAGGTATTGTATGCATCATTTAAACGACGACTCACTTCTGAGATAAAGGTTGCACAGTTCTCTGGTTATGTTTCTGAACATAGTGCATACCATCATGGCGAACAAAGTTTAAATGGAACGATTGTTAATCTCGCCCAGAATTTCGTTGGTTCAAATAATATTAATCTGTTTGAACCACTAGGACAATTCGGTACCCGGTTGCAGGGTGGGAGCGACTCTGCATCAGAGAGGTACATATTCACAAAATTAAATGACATCACGCGATACATTTATCGAGCAGAAGACGACAATGTTCTGGAATATCTTAGTGACGATGGATTGTCGGTCGAACCAATATGGTATGCACCAATCATCCCAATGATCCTTGTAAATGGTAGTATGGGGATTGGTACTGGATTTAGTACTGATATACCATCATTTAATCCAACTGATATCATCCGGTACATTCAGCACAAACTACGTGGTGAAGATACGCCATCTCCTGAAATATCAATGTATTATAGAGGATTCAAGGGAACAACTGAAAAAATTAGCAATGAAAAATATGTTATTAAGGGAGTGTATGTTATTACAGGAAATAATGTTCACATTACCGAATTGCCAATTGGGATGTGGACTGATCCATATAAGGAACATCTTGAAAAACTCATACAAGGAGATGGAAAGAAAAAGGGGTCCATTGTAAAAGAATACATCGACATGAGTACCGATGTACATATTGATATCAAGGTCACGTTGTACCCTGGTATCGTTCAAGAATATGCATCAAAAGTAGATGATAATAACATTACAGGATTAGAAAAATTATTGAAATTGTCTACAACTAAGACAATTACAAATATGCACGCGTTTGATGCGGAAGAGAAATTGGTAAAATACATTAAACCAGATGACATTGTAGATTCATACATTCCTATAAGGTTTCGGGTATATGAGAAGAGGAAAGAAACGATGCTCGCTAATATGGCGAATGAACTTGGTAAACTTTCAAACAAGGCAAGATTCATCACGTCTATTTTAGACGATACCATTGACCTTCGTCGCAAATCTACGCAACAGATAAATACTATGCTGTCTGATATGAAATATGACACTGCGCCTGGTGATTCGTCGTATGGGTATCTAATTAAGATGCCAATGGATTCTCTTACAATTGAAAACGTAGAGAAATTATTGGAGACAAAACGTAAATTAGAAGACGAGATTAATGAACTAAAGGGAAAAACGATTCAGGACATATGGATTTATGAATTGGGTGAATTATTGGAAAAGTATCAATCATCTATTCTAGAACCATCTAAACTTGTTACCAAAATAAAGAGAAAGGTTAAAACCAATTCTTAAGTTCAAGTTGTTTATTGTTTGGTCGACTATGTTGTGGTGGTGCAATTGGTACATTAAGTGAACTTATATCCATTTTGTAATAGTTATAACCAACTGCTTCCCCATATACCTGCTTTACAGAATAATCCAATACTAATTTATTTAGTGTCTGTATTTGTTGTGGTATATTATCCGGATTATTTCTGGAATATTGCAAGAATATACTTCTCATTATAATTTTTAGTTCATCTTCATTTTGTCGTTCAATGATATATTTTCCATCTGACATATCATATACACCTGCTCTGAGACCATTTTGTAAAATATCTATATTTTTACTAGAAAAAAATGTTTTAGATAGAATTGTGTCACTCCAATTACCGATCATTGCATCTGTATAATCAGTACTTTTAACATTAACCTGCTCTTTCATCTTAAACATTACATTTGTATCGGGGGAGACAATATTTACTCTACCATTACAATTCATATATCTATAGTTAGAAAATATTATATGAATTACTATTATATAATGGGACGAACACAGATGATTATACTACTTATTATGGGATTTTTCTTGAGTATATCTATGTATGTTATCTATGGCGAGACGAAACGCAATGCAAAAGATGTGGAATTTCCACCGGTTGTAGGCGAATGCCCTGATTATTATAAGAAGTCTGAAGATTCCCTTGGTTGTGAATCAGGATATAAAATTACCAGTAGTAAATGCGACGCTGCAATAAAGGCGACGGATTTTTCTGCACCATTTTGGAGTGGTCAAATGGGAATGTGTAGAAAGCACAAGATGACGAAGAATTGTGGTGTTGCATGGGATGGAATTTCAAATAATCCTGGTCTTTGTAACTAATTTGTGTAATATTATTGCATTCAATCATTTAAATATTATTTCACAATGATTGTATGTCTGATGTAAATATATCATTGGGTAGAGGAGATATTGATATATTATTTAGAGAATCTCTTGATAAAATTAGTGACAATGTGAAGGTAACTGATAAAAGATGTATTTATGTACATGGTGGACCAGGGGTGGGAAAGTCCCAATTTGTATCAAAAATATTAAAGGAACTCAATTATGATATAATCCGTTACACTGTCACGGATATAAAAAATAAAGAGTACCTTGAATTGTTATACAAAAATGGTGTGTCAAAAAATAGTGTAAGGGGTCTAATAACGAATTCATTTAGAAGAAATATAATTGTAATAGATGACAACCTTTCACCCGATAGTATAGAGAAAAATATCCTCTCATCTTTTATAAAATTAGTTCGACCCAAAAAAAATAAGAGACAGGTCGCAGATGAAACGTGTATATCATTTCCAATCGTTTGTGTATGCAATTCATCTATTGATAAATATACAAAACCTCTTATGGATGCGTGTATATGCATCCATTTGCCCGACCCGACTTTTGACGAATTGGTGTGTTTCACAAATACAATGGGGTTGGTAGGTGAGGATGCAGTCAATACTGTAACGTTATGTAACAATGACCTCACTACATTATATCTACTTATCAGACTTAAGAAAAATAATCATATAGATATTTCAAACGATGTGCTAATAAAGAAAAATAATAATATGCATACCAAAAAGGTAATAAGTGAGATAATAAATCATGGTCATGGTGTAAACTACCACGATTCCATACTAAATGAACAAGATGGTAACATTGGTGGTCTCCTAATTCACGAAAACATTATAGACAAGTTAGAAAAGAAAAAATTTGTAAATACATCACGGGTATATTATGATATCATTTATATGCTATGCAAAACAGATATTAATGATCGTTACATATTCGGCAACCAATCATGGTGTATTTCCGAACCAAACAATATACTTAAGGTAATGTATCCTACCAATTGTGTTAGAAAACATATACCAGAATGCAAAGAGTTATCTGATATTAGATTTACAAAAATATTGAACAAGCACAACATAGAACACAATAACTACACGTTTGTAACCTACATCTCGAATAAATTAATGATGAACAGATTTGAAATGATTGATTATTTTACCCAAATGCGCCAAACTAATGACATAGGAAATATTCACAACACAATGTTGTCAAAATACGACATCTCATCAATAGAGATTACAAGATTATTTAAATACATTGATAGTCTCTATTGTTGTGCAAAATAGTTACATATTTAAATTAATTTTTTTTTGTGAAAAAACGATACACCAAAATAAAATTGAAATGAATATTTACGTGATAGCAAATGGTATCAGACAATCAGAAACAATGCCTTCTTACAACAACAGCGACTCTTACATCCGCAAACCGCGCTCTTACCGCGAGGCGCGCAAACGCCGCGAGACCCGTCCTTCGCGAGGGGTTGACAAGTGGAGCGACGTGAACAAGCACAAGCGTCGCGAGATGAAGTTCCGGAGCAATCGACGCTACGACAAGCTTCACATTGTCCGGAATTTCAGTGACGACACTGAAGAATATTTTGCGAACATGGTCGAGACTCGCTACGACATCTATGCAAGTGGATATAAGCACCTCGAGCAACTCATCAAGTCGGACAACTGCCTCTCTTATTACGATAACCCGGTCATCATCAACGAACTTCTTTGTTCTCTTCTAAACACGTGTGACCCGGTCGTTCTTGAACTCGACGTCTACGACATCTACCTTATCATGCAGCATTACTGGTATTAAACTTCTTGGTAATATATATATATATATATTTGTTTCGTATTATTTTTGTTTTAAATAATACCATTACGGTATTATTTAGAAAAAAACATATGTAAAATCCAACGGGCCCAAATAAAAATTGAAATGAATAATCTGGTGGTAGTCAGTACCATCAAACAACAACAATGCCTTCCTACAACAACAGCGACTCTTACATCAACAAACCCCGCTCTTACCGCGAGGCGCGCAAGCGTCGTGCGACGCGGTCTTTGCACGAAACCAACAAGTGGCACGAGGCGAACCAGCGCAAGCGGTATGAGATGAAGTTCCGCAATAACCGGCGGTATGACAAGCTATACATCGTACCTTTCCTTGGAATGGATGACCCAGAGGAAGATGTCATTGAAGAGATCGAAGATGACACCCTATCTATTTCATCCAGCGAGTGCAACATTGATTACAATAACTATTATGAAGACATGATCTTCGTTGAATATGTCTATAAGCGGATGCGCGATTGTGAAGACGACGAATACGAAACACGGGTTACTAAGATTATGCGAACCGAGTGCATGTACTAAGTTATTACACATAAATAAATATTTTTTTATTGATTATATCATTATAATGATATAATCAAAAGAAATGGTTAGTCTTTAATAAAATGTCGTGTCATATATTTTTGCAGAGAGAAATAAGTTAAATCAGTTTCGGGAGTAACGTCAAGTAGTTTGCACAATACATCATTCGGTATTAGGTTTTTTCCATCGGATAGTCCATTGTCCTTAATGTAATTCACCATAAATTGTGTTGCTTCAGTTCGAGAAACAAGTTCTTCAGGGTTATCCTTCCCCATAAACACCGACATCTCTTCGCTGATTTTACCCGGTTTTGCAAATCCAGTGAGGGATTTTGAACCTTGGCGTGTCGGTTTGTATCCCTTTATCAACTTAACCAATCGTTTCTCGTCTGTTTTCATTTTTTTCTCCATATTCTTTATTTCCTGTTTAAGTGTATTCAGATGGGTGTACATTGCACCATATGTGTCAGTGACATCTTTACATATTTCCTCCATCGTATAAGCGTATGTATAATAATATCTTTAAGTATTAATCAGTGTCCTCCATACGAATGCGTTTCTTAGGTGGTTTGTCCGTGTCAGTCCGTCCTCGACCATTTGGTCGATTGCGCATATGATGTTCTACACGATTCTCACACATTAGTTTCCCACCAGCAACACCTGAAACGTCGCTTGCAATTACCTGATTGTTGTTAGTAGAAGTGGAAAACTCTACATATTCACCCTGAACGAGAAATCGGAATACATCGTCAGAAGACACCGATAGTCCACTGAAGTGCACGAAAAAATCCTTACCACTAGATGGTTCATTGATAAATCCATACCCGGTCTTCTTGTTGAACCACTTTACACATCCAGACATCTTGGGGGTCTCACTCATTTTAATAATATATCTGTTATCTCTTTAAATATTATTCGAAATCATTTAATATTATATATAAATCATCATACAATGGAACATCAGTTGCAGATAATGTTCTACAATATCTTACCCAATCGTATATAAATACATCTTCTTCAATGTCAGGATCACAGCATAAATATCTCTTTTTTTTTAAAATAATGTCGTGGTTGTCTTGCTCCCAGTCAATCTCGCCTTCCAAAAACCACAATAGTGTATACCCAAGCGATTCAAGATCATCACTTCGTGTGTATGATACCCCATTATGTACCGATAAACTTGAATATATTGGTGTACCAATGAATGATCTTGTGTCATTAGTTGTTTCATATGATTCATGATACGTCGCTACACCATAATCTATCAAATACAATATCTTATTGTCTCTATCAAATAGAAAATTGTCGGGTTTTATATCTCTATGAAGAACTTTGTGGTTGTGCATATGCTTCATTATTTCCAGTGATTGTTTACCGATATTCAAAAAATGCGGATATGTAACATTCGGAGTGATTGGAGACCCTAACATATCCATAATAAGATACGATATTGTGTTAACATTGCCATAACTATATAGAATTGGAACACCAATAATATTATTTAACAACTTATATATTTTTGCCTCATTTTTTAGTGTTATACTTTCAGATGGTTCGATTTTAACAGCAACGGGTTTATCGGTTATAATATTTCTCGCTTTCAGAACATACCCAAACGATCCTTCACCTATCTTAGAAGATAATTCATATTTTCTTTCTAGAATCATATGTAGTTACAATGACTATTTATTTATATTATCTTCTTTTAATTCCAATGACGGAGCAATCTTGTATTTTATATTCATTAATTGCAAATAATGCATAGATATGTAAGGAAGTATTGTAACTACGTTCATATATGTCTTGTATGAAACTTTATATATGAGTGAATCATTGTTATTGTAACAGATACTGTACCACCAATATGGAGGTATATAGATACACTCACCTGGATTGAGAACCACGTCAATGTAAGATGCTCCCGTTTTACTTTGTTGCAACGTCCATGGGTCTGTATCTGATCTAAATTCAAAATTCTCATAATCAAGTATTGGATCCAAGTAGCAACGATTAATTGGAGGTGTCAGTTTAAGTGCAATTGTACCAGATCTACATAACAGAAATGTTCTGAATGACACTTCGTATCTAAGAGGGGTTTTAGAGTTTTCAGAACCAAACATAACATCGTATGTTGTAATAGTTGTAAGTGGTGGTTTCAAATATTTTTCTATATTAAAAAGATAATTATAAACACCGGATTCTTTCATATAAGTATTGTTGTTTTCACATATGGTATTGGTGGATGTTCTGCACTCTTCAAATGACGAATTTAGTGTTGCACCCTTGTACAAAAAGGTGTCATCTTTTACATTATTCTCTCTAATGTTTATCATAAAAGTATTATGTGTTTTCAACAATGAATCCATTGATAATTCATCAATATCATTAATAGGACTGTTGAATTTGACTGGTTGGCGATGGTCGCATATGTCATTAAATTTGTGATCCATATAGTCGATAATGTCATACACATCCATGTCATTGTTCTCCTTTTTGTGAAATACGATATGACTGTATACGATTAATACAATAATGAATATAACAACATTATATATATACATAATGTAATTAATGAAATTATTTACAAATTACAACGTTAATTGTAAAATGGTCTAAGTTGTTATAGATTCCGATACGATAGTATTATTTTTGGTCAGCAAATTACGATTGAGTGCATTTACTTCGTCTGTTAATTTCTTATCTAATGCGTCAACCTTCTTCTGGAGTTCACCCATTTTCTTATCTAGTGCACTGGTTGCGTCAACCTTCTTCTGGAGTTCACTCAGTTTCTTATCTAGTGCACTGGTTGCGTCAACCTTCTTCTGGAGTTCATCCATTTTCTTATCTAGTGCACCGGTTGCGTCAACCTTCTTCTGGAGTTCATCCAGTTTCTTATCAAAAGCAGAAATGTCATCTGTATGTTTACTATTATCAGGGTTAACCAATGTTGCATTGGGTAATCCGTCGCGTTCATAGTCAGACAATTTATCACGAATTGTCTCAATGGACTTATCTATAGTCATAATTCTAGTGGAATATTGTTTTAAGCACATTGCGATTGTTTGAAAATTCAACGGAATCTGAATAGGTTCTTCAGGGGTGACACGAACATTCTCAGTTACAACTGGTTGAGGTTTATGCGCCGGTGTAGCGCGTTTCTTTGACACGAATGGCATTATAATGTATATGATAATAATAAATATACCATTATACCGCAATACATTGTTTTATTTTATATGTATATGACATATGGACCCGACACATGTATTAGGTGGAAAAGTTAATGCACCAGATAAATCAATATTATCTTCTATTTTTTCAATGGATGCAATGGAAAAGGACACACTTTTCAATCTTGTACAATACGTAATACTATCCATTATTCCCATAATGCTTCTATTGCGAGGATTAACAGAATACATACCAGAAGAAGAAGAACATAAAAGTTCTATAGAGATTCTAGCGGAGATTTTTATAGAAATTGTTGTTATTGTTTTATCATTGTGGTTCATTAACAAAGTAATTATGCACATCCCAACATATTCTCAAAGTGATTATCCGGACATATCACTATTCTCGGGAATGATACCGCTGATTTTTATGTTAATGATTCTTCAATCTAAATTCAGTAAAAAAATTAACATCTTATTTGATAGGATATACACAAAGGAAGGAATGTGTTCTACGAAACAGGTTGCATTACCACCTGCACCAGATAACATCTCTAGAACAATCGATGTGGAAATACAACGCATGAGAAAACCCGAGGATGTGAATATGAGACAACATAATGTAGTGAATGAGATTCAATCTCCTCCACAAGACTTCCCAGTTGCATCGAATGATAATCCGGGTAATTTTGGAACTTGGCCATAAGGAATATTATTAAAGAAACAATGCATAATGTATATAATGGATAAAGAAGACATAACAGATATCGAAACAATTAATGATATGGTAAATGATGGTTACATAAGTCATTCCATTATCAATACAGACTTCGAAAAAATTAAGAAAATCAAAAACAATGTACTGAAGAATATGTTATATATAGAAGATAATGATTATATTGAATATCTTGAGGAAAAACTGGATCGATACCGGTTCATTGACGGAATGGATGAGTTGACATATGGAAGTTACATAAGATGGATTAATTTTGACGACCCATATCATAAATTAAAAATAGGAGGATTTATATGTGATATAAGCATTACATATAAAGGTGTCATCATAAAATGCAGAAATAGGACGAGAAATATGTTTCAAATAAATCTATCAAAATGTGTCATATTCCAGATGATTTCAGAACAGGAACATATAGTATTATCAACACTTCAACATATAATTAATAAAAGGTAGATATATAATGAATCGTATCGTGGTTTTTGATATGGATGAAACACTTGGCACATTTTTTCATTTAAGTGTATTTCTAAAGGCATTAACCACATTATTTCCATATCTTGATTATGACGCAGAATTTAATAAGACGATGAACTTATTCTCCATATTACATCGCCCATATATTAAGGATATACTAAGGTATGTCTGTAAAGCAAGACGTAATGGTAACATATCAAGGATTATTTTGTACACGAACAACAGAGGTGACCCATCATGGGCAAGACGCATCACAGGATATTTTGAAAACGTACTTAAATGTAAAATTTTTGACGATATAATTTTCGCATACATGGTAAATGGAAAAATTATAGATGGAAGACGTACAACAAACGATAAGACAATAACCGACTTGAGAAGATGCAGTAGAATCGCCAATACAACACAAATATGTTTCATTGACGACCAATACCATGAGGATATGAATCATCCAAATCTTACATATATAAAAGTCCCGCCATATAATTACTCAATTGGTTACCATGAAATGGTTACATTATATTACAGTAAATATCCAATATGTAGAAATAAAACCGAATTTATTTCCAATATGGTGCATTATATGAATATAATGACCCCCAATGTTAAAAGAACAACCCTTAAAGAGTATAGGAATCATATTAGCGCAAGTAAACAACTCAGCGAATATATAAAAATATTTTGTACTAGTTCTTAATTACGAAAAAAATCAGTCAATCCATTCAATATGGTAGGCAACAACGTCACAATGAATATAGACAATCCTGCGTGATAAATAATTTCGATGTCAATTGTGTCACAATCTCTCTTACCATTAATCGGATTGAACATAATAACAATATAAAGGGATGCATATATCTGAAGTATTTTTGTAACATTTTTCAATGTATCCTTCACTTTTATTGTTAAATCCTCGTCTGGTGCATAAATGTCAAGGATGAATGATAACACATTCGATATAACAAGTATCAATATGAGTGCATAATATATATATTTATTGATATTTGATTTTTTATCCATATTAATAATATACTATATAATAATATGACAGACAAAAACTTACATAGGAATTCAGGAATGGATGCAACAAACGATATCAATGAACGGATGTATAATCGCAATTTACCGGATCATATGATGAAACCAGCATTTTCATCCAGACCATTGCCTACCAAATATGTATTATTATCTGATGCCGTATTACCACCACCAGCAGTAAAGAATGATGACAAATACACAAATTATTCCGTTTCTAAAGGATTCAATCCAGGTAATCGAATGTCACCTTGGGATGGATTTTCTGAAAATATAAATATAGACTCAGCATTAAGGAACCAGTATGATATTCTAGGATGCAACGATAATGATAAATGGATACCATCTACGAAAAGTGACATGTACCGCGAATATAGACCGCCATCTACATACAATGAAGTGCAACCATTTCCTCGTTTATTTGCAACACCAATGTTCAATGAATTTAACCCGAACACACACAATCCATCCGAAGGTGTTTGGGGAAATCATACGCGGCAACAATTAAAACAAAAAGTGACAATGTAATATAATGGATACGACAATGACACCCTTGGATAGGATTAATATAGATCTACTTGGAAAACGGAGGTCAACCAACAATGAATGTAACCTAGTACCACAAGATAAAATAAATGAACATATGGAAAGTATTATTAAAATATTTTATGACTTATTGGAAAATAGGAATGATTTGTACTACAAGTTAATACCATCCTTTAATGAATTCGTACATGATGCAATATCACATATTAATGATATGAAAGATGTTAAAGAGATAAATATGGAAATAGATTCTATTCACGAGGAAGATACTGAATTAGACGTGTCGCGTACGAATCGGTTACTGTATATGCCACATATTGCAACCGGTTCATCCAATAAAATGTTATGTTTCATCCGAAAAATCGACGGCGCATCTCATTCATAAGTGAATCCGGGATACGCTTTTTATTTATGTCGTCCTTTGACATCTCACCACTTAACATCTTTGTTATAAAGTAAATACCGTACATCCCACATTGATATGTAGTATATTGGTGTTTTAATTTATTATGTGTGAAATCGCAAGGTATGTCCAGTATTTTTAATTGTTCTGTTATATTTTTTACAAATGATTTTATTCTTTTTGGTGGAGGATTACCACCACTATCAAAAAAAGTGATATGTGCATTGTTATTAGAAACCTCAATATACAATGAAAACCAGTGTTCACCGCCCTTTGTATGAGGATCCGTATTAATAATAAGTCCGAATTTATTCTTACCTCGTGCAAGATATGTTTTGATGTCGAACGTGCACATATTATCTATAACACACATACCACCATTAAGTTTACCTTCAAAATCTATAGGCAGTGCACCCAAGAAAACAAAGTTTTTATACTTTGCCTCATATTGTGACATTACCTTTTCTATATCTATGCTACTGAGCCATTCATTTGGGTTTGTATCCCAAGATTTTGGTCTTGATGGAGCAAATAATTCGGATTCAATTGTATCTATATTAGTGTCCCCTAAAGCAAAAATTTTTCTCAACCAGCATTTCTCCATACTACATACGTCACTGAATCTATCTCTCAAATGTCCCCATATTTTTCGTGGCGATGTGTACAATATAATGTCATCTGGATGACGACGATTCCATTCATCACGCATTTTTAATAAAGTTGCATCATCATAACACGTATATTCATTTGTTGACATTGGACTACATACACCCTTGACGTCATCCATATAAAATAATAATATTATATCTTTACTGATATCATATTAATTTTACCTGTGATAATAATATTTATATAGCAATAACCAACTGACGAATACCATATAAAAAATTGCTATATATAGTATACTGTAATATCGATTATCATTTGTAATTTCTATATTATACAAGTGTAAATATGGATCTGCTATATTCATAAAATTCTCTTTATCTAATTTATATTCTATTATCGTTAGAAAGCATCCCCTAAAGTAAACAAATAATATAAATGCTATGATAAATAGAAAATATGTATACAATGCAATGTTGAATTTCACAATAGAGATAAATATTAGTCCATTTAGTGGTGCTTGAAAATGCATAGATTTTATTATAAATGCCTTGATTTTATTTGGTATATTTATCAATGCTAATTTTCGCATCAAATAAGAAATAACCATGTTTCTATGTTCAATACCCGAAAAATTATAATTCATTGGGATAATAATACAATAGGTATTAATTAAACTATTGTAACTTAGTTTATAATTATCAAAAAATTTGTTGATATATATTAATTAATATATGGGACCAGATGACAAGGTACCAGATGACAAGGGACCAGATGACAAGGGACCAGATGACAAGGGACCAGATGACAAGGGACCAGATGACAAGGGACCAGATGACAAGGGACCAGATGACAATGGACCGGATGAGGATGTACCGCCGGTGATGGGCGAGAGAACGAAAATGTTTATCTTGTCAATGTATAAAAATTGGTTATATGTCCTTACTTATATTATAGGTGCCGTAATCATTTCAATTCGGTTCGGAACTCATAAATGGAAAATTGTAAATGCATTTAATGGTATTATTACAATAATCGTCGCTATAGCGGTTGGATGGGGGGTTCATTACGTGTCACATAACGTGAGTTTTGTAGATATGTATAAATTAACCCCTATTCATAAAATAATAAAAGAACATTTGGCAATAGTTGATTGGGTTATATTACGGATATGCAAGATAATAGATTTCCATGACACCGACCATCACGACACGACAATCAATAAACGTTGGGTAAACGTTGCGACGGAGTTTATACAGAATATAGTTACAACATCTATCTCATTTATAATTGTAAACATCATTTGCGATCTTAATTTCAATAACATTATCATTTTATCTTACGGGTTAATTTATGCTATCACACATAATGTATTATATTTTGAAGGTGAATCATTAACCCATATCCAACATCACGAGGATAAATACACGAATTATGGTTTAGATTTTGTAGATATACTTATGGGGACGAAATTCGACAAAACAATCGAACCATATAATCACCATAGTTATCTGGTTGCTGGTGTTTATGCAACATTGTACGCCCTACTGACTATTATAACCTAACAACACAATTAAATTGAAATCATACATTTATCATACACTTTATTCATTATGGATAAACGGGTCAACGACAAAATCACAACATCCATGAGATCCATCA
>Ga0181563_10000092_pt1 | contig 73064 bp, 66 predicted proteins | sample 011ome_25_FD_133759 | JGI IMG/M metagenome (GOLD analysis project Ga0181563, IMG submission 133759) | Coastal salt marsh microbial communities from the Groves Creek Marsh, Skidaway Island, Georgia - 011512CT metaG (megahit assembly) | ecosystem: Environmental > Aquatic > Marine > Intertidal...
GTGGGAGAATACGAAATGCTTGGTCAAGAGGGCCTAGATAATGACGGGGATGGGCAAGTAAATGAGGATGGGATTGGCTATTACGATCCAAACCGTGATTGGGGATGGAATTGGCAGCCCGATTACATTCAAAGAGGAGCATTAAAATATCCATTTACCTTGCCAGAGAACCGAGCGGTAATGGAATTTGTAATGAAGCATCCCAACATTGCAGGCGCCCAGAGTTTCCACAATTCAGGGGGCATGATCCTACGTGGCCCTGGGGCTGAGGAAGATGTGAATACCTACAACCGAGAGGATATTCGAATCTACGATGCCATCGGTAAAATAGGAGAGGAGATGATTCCAGGCTACCGATACTTGACCGTTTACAAAGATTTGTACTCTGTTTTTGGAGGTGAGCTGGATTGGTTTTATGGCAATCGAGGAATTTTTACCTATTCAAACGAATTGATGGTATCTTATTTGTATTTCAATAAGCAGGCAGGACGTGGTAATCAAGAAGAGCAATTGAAAGTAGATGAGTTGCTCACTTTTGGAGATGCTTTTGTGAACTACAAAGAATTTAAGCATCCGCAATTTGGAACGGTAGAGATTGGAGGATTCAAAAAAACCTTCGGTCGCGCACATCCAGGATTCTTATTGGAGCAGGATGCACATCGTAATGTGGCATTTACCCTCTACCACGCCTACCATACCCCTAAGCTTTCAATTACTGAAGTAAAAGAGATTGATTTGGGTGGAGGGTTGAAAGAAGTGACTGCCACTATTTTTAATGAGCGAATGGTGCCTACCCATGCCAGTCAGGATTTGAAACATCAGATTGAGCGGCCTGATTACGTGACCATTTCAGGAGCAAAGGTGGTTGCTGGGTTTGTGGTGGAAGATGAAGACATGAAAAAGTACACCGAACAAATCGCCTCACCTGAAAAGATTGCAGTAGCCAATATTCCAGGGATGGGTGCGGTACAAGTTCGTTGGATTGTGTCCTCTACGCAAAATATGAGTATTACAGTGGATTCTGCCAAAGGCGGAAAAGCAAGTTGGAAAAAATAGATTGTAATTTTTTTGAATTAAATCCCCATTTCTGCGAAGAAATGGGGATTTTTTCCTTAAGGGAGGGATAGAAAAGTGGACGTTGGCATCGTAGTAAATGGCGTTCCTACTAACTAAAATCCTAATTCAAAACGAGCAAATAATTAAGCCTAATTGATTTGGGATTTGGCTTTTTCCAACATTTCCTGAGAAAAATTACCCTTGAGTTCTACTACAATTAGCCCCCCTTTTTTTTCCTCTCCAACCAGAATAACTAAATCGGTGAGTGATGTTGTTCCTTTACTGTAAATCCTAACCCCCTCTTTCCCTTCCGCTGCTTCCAAGATCAAATCATAGTTCTCTCTATTGAGATCTTTTTGGAGTGCTTTGTACTCATCCAATGCTTGCATACCTTCTGGGAGGGTGAAAAAAATGAGCTTTTCGATGGACTTAGCAACTGTGGCCATATCGTTTTTGTCCATATTGATTTTAAAACCGTCAGCAAAATTCATGAAGTTGCCACCCAATTCCATTTGGAAGGATTCATTGTGGCTTTTGTATTTTTCTTTCAGTTTAGCGATACTTTTGCTTTGCGCCTGCACTCCCAATGCGCCAACAAATAGGGAAAGAGTTAAGATTAGTTTTTTCATTTTTTGATTGGTTTAGTTTATTTATTCGTGCCTTTCGGTCCTTTTGATCCCTTGCTATATTGCTCCATACCAGGGATGTTTGTTTTATCTGCGAGCATATTTAGGTCTTCGTAAGTAAAGCTTCCGAGCATAGAAATCAGGGAAAAACTAGTTGAATTACCAGAGATCATCGTTAGTTCACGGATAAGTCCACCTTCTTCGCGGATCATAAACTTTAGGCTACCTCCTTTATCCTGGATATCCATAAGTTCTTCGTACTTATTTCGACTGAGTGTGCCCATGGCTTCGGAATACAAGGTTTTCCCATTAATTACTTCAGTTGAAAGAATTCTGATTCCTTTAATTTTCCCGATTAAGGTTCCTAATTGTTCTGCATCTTTATCTCCTTCCCCATTGTTTTTCAAAAAACCTCCTGCCATCTGCATCATTTTTGGAGAGATATACACCCGGGAGAAGCGTTCGTCTTCCATGTATTTGGAAAAAAACCGCTGAATGGCATCTTCTTGTGCGAAAGCCTGAATGACTGTACTTAAGGCGAAAAAAGCCAGTAGTAAGATCTTTTTCATTTTTTTGATGTGGGTTTAAATAGCTGATTTGTTGTATTGAGGTATTTTAGGTCATTCAGGGGAAGCAGTAATTGTTGCTGGCCCCTGGAGAGGTTGGTTTGAATTTGTGCAAGGGCTTCCATGACCTGTTGGTAAGCAAGTTGTTCTTGCTTTTTTTGCTCGTATGCCTGCCAAACCCAGATGGAGCTGGCCAACAATGCTATAGACGCTGCCCATCCCAACCGAGCTATATGGAAAGTTGGACGTTGCTTTTCCTTTGGAAAGGTTACTTTTTTTGGGATTTCCAATTTGAAGTCATCCAATAGACCAAAAAGTGTCTTTTCTTCTAGGTATCCTTCTGTATCCCGTAGTAAGGTTTTGAGCTCTAGTTCTTCGTCGAGACTGGTCTCTGACTCCCAGTATTTTTCTAAGAGAGTTTCTAATCTTGTTTTCATCGATGTATTCCTTGGCTGATTAATTTTTCCCTGACATTTTTTCTGGCTCTATGGAGGTTTATTTTGACTTGTTCCAAGGTTATTTCCAAAAGCTTTGCAATCTCTTCATAGCTCATTTCTTCTACTTCTCTAAGGAGGAAAACTTCCTTTTGTTTCTGTGGTAGGTGGTCTACTAAGGTGAAAATGTGCAACAGCTGATCTTTATTTTCATAGCTATCGATTTCAGGTTGGGGAAGTTCTTCAGTCCCCTCCAACCCAGTCAATCTATTTGTTTTTCGATAGTGCATCAGGGTTTCGTTTTTTAAGCATTTAACTAACCAGCCACCGATATTGGGATGGTTTTCTAAATCTATTTGACGTTCCACTGATTTGAAGAAGACAGTTTGAAGCAGATCTTCGGATAGGTCGCGATCCTTGGTCCATAAGTAGACCATCCGATATAGCCTATCTCGCAGGGGCCAGATATGTGCTTCAAAAAATGACTTCATTTAGGAAGATGATGTTCCAAACAGGAAAAAGTTACAATCGAAGAAAATTTTTTTCAATTTTATTTATAATAACCATTTTGTAACCCCCCATGTTATTAATGCATCCTTATTGGAGTGTTCTTAGATTAAATTTTAAATACATGAAAAATAGTATGCATGCAGACTATTTTATATTTTGGCAGTAAAAAGGAAGAAAAATAGTTGAACCAGGAAAAAAAAACAGGGCACAAAAAAACCCGATCTGCAAAGACCGGGTTGGTGGTGATAAGTGGACTCGAACCACCGACTCACGGATTTTCAGTCCGATGCTCTACCAACTGAGCTATATCACCATCCCTTTGAGTGTTGCAAATGTAGAAAAATGAGGATTCTCTACAAATCCTTTTCAGAAAAAATAGACCCAAAATTTGTAAAAACTAGTTAATCCGATCAATATGAGCATTTTACCACAAGTCGCATTTGTCCTGATTCTAGGTATTGCGGGCTTTTATTTGAATAAAAGGATCCAATTTCTTCGACGAAACATCCTACTTGGAAAGGCGGAAACCCGAAATGACCAACCAGAAAATCGGTGGAAAGCAATGTTTCTTGTTGCTTTGGGCCAGCAGAAAATGTTCAAACGCCTGATTCCTGCATTTTTACACGGGTTGATTTATGTGGGGTTTCTAGTGATTAATTTGGAAGTTCTGGAATTTGTGCTTGATGGACTGTTAGGGACCCACCGACTTTTCGCTCCCTTTTTAGGAGGTTTGTATACAGTGGCGATCAATATTTTTGAATTTCTTGCCGTTGCGGTGCTGGTATCCTGTGTAGCCTTTTTGGTGCGGAGAAATGTGATGAAAGTGGAGCGATTTACCAAGCCTGAACTGAAAGGATGGGCGGCATTGGATGCCAATTTGATCCTTGTGATCGAAATCATCCTAATGTGTGCCATTCTAACTATGAATGCGACGGATCAGATTTTGGCAAGCCGAGGAGATGCACATTACCTAGTTCTGGGGCCTCTTTTCTTCAGCGGCTTTCTCCAGCCACTCTTTCAAGGCTTCTCATCAGGTGATTTGGTTGCTGTAGAGCGCTTTGCCTGGTGGTTTCACATTGTTGGCATAGTAGGTTTTGCGGTGTACGTAACCTATTCCAAACATTTGCATATTTTCTTGGCTTTCCCCAACACCTGGTATTCGAATTTAAAACCAAAAGGAGAAATGGTCACTATGCCCGAAGTGACCCAAGAAGTGAACATGATGCTCGGAATTCCTGTAGAAACTCCTTCCGAATCTCCTGCTGAGATTGGAAGATTTGGAGCCAAAGATATCAATGATCTTAGCTGGGTGAATGTCCTCAATGCCTACTCTTGTACGGAGTGTGGGCGTTGTAGCTCCGAGTGTCCAGCAAATTTGACTGGCAAAAAACTCTCCCCACGCAAGATCATGATGGATGTACGCGACCGAGCGGAGGAGGTAGGAAAAAGCTTAGATTCGGGTGGACCAGGTCTAGCCGACGGCAAATCGCTTTTGGGAGATTACATTACCAAAGAAGAAATCAACGCTTGTACTAGCTGCAATGCCTGTGTGGAAGCCTGTCCTATTAATATTGACCCCCTCTCAATTATTCTGCAGATGCGTCGCTTTGTGGCTATGGAGGAATCGGGCACACCTGCACAGTGGAATGCAATGTTCCAAAATATGGAAACGAGCTTTTCACCCTGGAAATTTAGTCCAAGCGACCGCTTTAACTGGGCGGATAAACTAAAAGAAGAAGAAATGAAGTAAGAGATGCATAAAATCAGATTTGGTCTTGCGTCTTGTATCTAATGTCTAGTAGCTAAAAACATGTCTACCTATCAAGTTCCTACCATGGCCGAAATGGCTGCCAATTCCCAAACACCCGAAGTTCTCTTTTGGGTAGGCTGTGCGGGATCCTTTGACGAGCGCTACAAAGCGGTCACTCAAGCTTTTGTTAAAATATTGAATAAAGTAGGGGTGAGCTTTGCCGTACTAGGCCCAGAAGAAGCCTGTACAGGAGATCCTGCTCGACGTGCAGGAAATGAATTTCTTTTTCAAATGCAGGCAGTAGCCAATATTCAAGTGATGAATGCCTATGAAGTCAAAAAAGTGGTCACCGCCTGTCCGCATTGCTTCAACACCATCAAAAACGAATACCCTGCCTTGGGAGGCAACTACGAAGTAATTCACCACTCTGAATTTCTTCAACAGCTTATCAACGAAGGAAAAGTGACTCTTCAAGGAGGAGGAGAATTTAAAGGTAAAAGAATTACTTTTCACGATTCCTGTTACCTAGGTCGTGCCAATGGCGTGTATGAAGCCCCACGGGAGGTAATTAAAGCCTTGGATGTAGAACTCGTAGAAATGAAGCGCTGTCGCACCAAAGGACTTTGCTGCGGTGCAGGAGGTGCACAAATGTTTAAGGAGCCAGAAGCTGGTAAAAAAGACATCAACATTGAACGGACTGAAGAGGCATTGGCCACAGGAGCAGAAGCTATCGCAGTAGGTTGCCCCTTTTGCTTGACCATGATGACCGACGGGATTAAAAACAAGAACAAGGAAGCGGAAGTACAAGTTTATGACCTTGCCGAAATGATCGCTAAGGATATGGGAATTTAATTTAAAGATTTGAATCAAAAGGGCCCATTTTGCCGTTAAGCAGAAGGAGTATTTTTGATGAAGAATAAACACCTTGCTATGTACCTTCCCTTTGATCAGCTACCAGACCATGCACGAATCTGGGTATATGTTTCTCCTCGCAGGTTTACTCCTTCAGAGCAGGAATGGATTCAATCAGGTCTAAAAGATTTTTGTGCCAGCTGGGCTACCCATGGAAAAGGGATGCCTACCTCGTTTACCATTTTAGAAGAGCAGCTGCTAGTACTTGCAGTAGATGAAAGCCAGCTGGGAGCCTCAGGCTGTTCTATTGATTCCTCAGTACGTGTTCTCAAAGAATTTGAACAAAAATTCCAGATTAATTTAGTAGATCAAGGCAAGCTTACCTTAAGGGACCCAAGCGGACAAGTTCGTGTCCTTCCAGCCCTGGGAATAAAATCTAGAATTCAAGGAGGAGAAATTGCCCTGGATCAAGAGGTAATGCTCCCTACTATCCAAACTAAAGCAGAATTATCCGACCTATGGCAGCCCCTTTCAAAAAGTTGGCTGAGGGCATATTTTCCAAATTAAATCTCCATATTCACGGGTAGACTTCACTTGTTGTACAATGAAATCCATTTTTTCTACGCTAGCGCTACTTCTTCTTCTCTTTTTGGGGGCCTGTAAAAGCCTTTTTGAAAAGGGAAACGAACAATATCTTTCTGGTCAATACCAGTATGCTATCAATACCTTCAATCAGGTTTTGGCTACCGATTCCAGCAACCTATCAGCCCATCGACTGCTAGCTGAAAGTTACCGACTCTCCAATCGCATAGAATCCTCTTTGCCTCATTATCAAAAGTTATCCCAGGAAGATCCTAGCTTTGAAACTCATTTTTTCTTAGGCCAAAGTTTGAAGGCAAACCAAAAATGGGAGGCGGCCAAACTTGCCTTTGACGCTGCGGCAGCATCCACTTCCGACGAGCGGTTGCAAGCCCGTATTAAGCAAGAGCTTACCGGACTTCCTTTGGTTGAAGAGATTAAAGATTATTTCAGCAATTATTTGTTGGTCAATTACAATGAATTGAATAGTTCAGGGGCAGATTATGCTCCAGTTATTAGCGAGAATTTCCTTTATTTTACCTCTGGTAGGGCCTCATCTCGGTTATATCCAGCTACTGGAACGGGCTACCATCAACTCTTTCGAGCTCGAGCTCAAGGTCTAAAGGTGGATGCAGCAGGAGTGGAGCGTTTGCCTGAATTTGAAAATGAGGAGGGGCTCAATCAAGCTGCTTTGGCTATCAGCCCCGATGGAAATACATTCATCTATGCACGGGGAAATTCCACCTCAGCCAGGGATTATCCGGAGACCATGCTTTTTGCCTCCTATTTCCGGGGGTCGGGATTTACGCAACCTAGTTGGATGGCTGTCAATGAAGAAGATACCTGGTGGAACTCCACTCCTGCATTTTCTAGTGATGGTTCTGAACTATTCTTTGCTTCCAATCGGCCAGGAGGCTACGGAGGGATAGATTTGTACAAAGCAACCAAGCTAGCAAATGGAGATTTTGGCAATGCAGTCAATCTTGGCCCTACCATCAATACTGCAGGCAATGAACTGTTTCCTCGTCCCACTGAAGATGAAAAATTATTCTTCGCATCGGATGGGCACCCTGGTTTAGGAAAATTGGACCTTTTTGTTGCTGAAAAAAATAAAGATGGGGTACAAGTTGTCACTAATCTAGGGCCTAGCTTCAATGGCCAAGCTGATGATTTTGGAATTTTTTTTACCGATTACCCCAAAGCTGGGTTCATCTCTTCCAATCGGGCAGGTGGGAAAGGAGATGACGACATCTACTTTTTTGAGGACAAAACCCCAGCGCCAAAAATAGTAAACGTCCTACTGAATGTATTTACCAAAGAGGTTCAAGTAGATGGAAAAGAGGCGATCTTACCAAGGACTCGTGTGGTTTTATATGGAGAAGATAAGCGGCAGGTGGGGGGAGATTTTTCGAATGCGCAAGGAAGAGTTCGTTTCTCACTATCTCCAGAGAGTGACTACAACATTATTGCTTCACGAAGTGGGTATTTTTCCAAATCAATTCCTTTCACAACCAAGGGAAAGACTCCTGATCCGGCCACACTTGTTCAAGAAGTGACCAATATTGTTCTGGATACCACGGTAATTTTGGATCAATTGATTTTAGAGAAGGCCATTGTCTTGGACAATATTTATTACGACTTGAATAAAGCAGACATTCGTGCCGATGCTTTGCCAGAATTGGATAAATTGGTTAAAATCTTAAGGGATAACCCAACCATTCGTATTGAATTGAGTTCGCATACGGATTCAAGATCCAGCGATGAATACAACCTAATTTTGTCTCAGCAACGGGCACAGGCAGCAGTGGATTACTTGGTGAGTCAAGGCATTGCTCCTGATCGTTTGGTGGCAAAAGGATATGGGGAAACTCAGCTTCTGATTTCAAATGCACAAACTGAGGAGGAACATCAAACTAATAGGCGTACCGAGTTTAAGGTAATTGAAATCAAAGAAAACTAGTTTGATCCCCAAATCAACGGGGTGATTTTTGGCACAATCAGTTTTTGATGGCCTCGTAAATCAGGTCGTGGATTTTAGTTCGTATCCCCATGTCAAGTAACTTCGTGTTGGAAGCACTTGGGTATACCCTGTTGGAAAGGAAGATGTAGGACAACTTATTCTCTGGATCAGCCCATACACAAGTACCCGTAAAGCCAGTATGTCCGAAGGTGCTTTTGGGGGCTAATTTACCCGCTGATCCTCCTTTTCCTTTTTCTGGATCGGGCTTATCCCAACCCCACCCTCGCCGGCTTCGTGTAGATTGTCTCTTGGTGAAGGCATCTATTGTTTCAGGCTGGAGAAGTGCTACATCGCCATAGCGGCCTCTATTAAGTAGGAGTTGCATAATTACTGCAAGGTCTTGGGCTGTACCAAATAAACCAGCATGGCCTGCAACTCCGCCGTACATAGCAGCACCTGGGTCATGTACATAGCCCTGAATTTGTCTATTACGGAAAGTTTGATCTTTTTCTGTAGGAGCAATTATTTGTAGGGGTAATTTTTCAAAGGGTTTAAATGTAAGCGTTTGGAGACCTAGAGGGGCGTAAAACTGCTGTTCTAGGAATTCATTTAAGGGTTGATTGACTATCCTCTCTATAATTTCTTGCATAAAATACATCGTCAAGTCCGAGTAGACATAGCTGTGTGGCTTGGGCAATAGTTCCGATTCAACTGTCCACTTCCATAGGCTATCGCGCAAGCTATTCCTTCCATACATGGCATTTGAAATGGGTAAGGAATAGTCTTGACTCAAAGTATCTTGGTAAAAGATAGGGTTCCATTTTCCCGAAGCCAATGTTTTGTTGTAATGGGGGATAAAAGCTTTTAATCCTGCTTCATGTACTAAAACATCCTTGAGAATAAGAGGACCTTTATTTGTTGTCTTCAGTTCAGGAAGATAGTCGCCTAATGACTTGGAAATGTCAAGTTCTCCTCGGCTATGCAAAAACATAGCTGCTAAGGTGGTAGCAGCGACTTTTGTAACTGATGCTAGGTCGTAAACTGTTTCTGAAGTTACTGGAGCAGTTTTTTCATAGTCTAGATGTCCATATGACCGGTCAAAAATGACTACTCCATCTTTGACTACAAGTACTCGTGCCCCCGGAGCGGCTTTGTTTTCAATCATAGTTGCCGCTACTTCATCTATTTTATCCAATTTTTTGGAATCCATCCCTACACTTTCAGGACTTCCGTATGCAAGGCGATTTTGGGAATTTAGGAACCCTCCTACTCCTTGGGTAAACTGTGTACTGACCGAAACGGGTAGGATGCCTTTGGCAGGTCTGGCACCAAATATGATCTGAGGGACTAGCTTTTGTGTAAATGGAGAATTTTCATAGGCTAATACCACATGAGAAAGCCCTTCTAAATTTTTGGCAGCATATACATTTCCAAATAAGACGGTTACTACCTGCTGGCGTTTCTCCAGGGATTGAATTAAACTTATATCACCAGGAGCAATACCGAAATTGCGTTTAGGGCTATTGGTTATACCCATTAATCCAACCACAACTACATCGTAATCCTCAATTTTTTTCATGAGGTTGTAGTGCGCAGACTCACCTAAAGCTTTAGGGATGGTAAAATGATCTACTTGGGTGTATTGGTTTAAGTAGGTACTAAATTCTTGCCCCTCATCACCAATGCTTAAGCTGGCAATTTTACGAATATCTAATCGGCCAAGGGGAAGTAGATCTTCTCGATTTGAGGCAACTGTAATCGCCTCTCCGTAGAGTTTTTCAATGATTTCTGTTGTTTTTGTAGCGGAAAGTTTGTCTGCAATTTGGTAGGTATCAATCGGGGCATACGAATTTAGGCCTGCCCAGTATTTTGCTTTGAGTATTTTTTTAACTCTGCGATCAATTTCCTCCTCCGCTAAGAGACCCTGCTCTACAGCTTTCAAAATAAGTTCCTTTGCTTTGGGGACGTCCTCCGAAAATAGCAACACGTCATTCCCTGCCAAAACGGCTTGAAGGTCAACTTCTCCAGGTTTGTTTTTGATGGTAACCCCCCGCATATTCAAGGCATCTGTAAAGATTAATCCCTTAAAATTCATCCTTTTTTGTAGGAGGTCTGTGACGACCGGCTTGGATAAGCTTGTGGGTAAATTAGTGCCCTGACTCAGGCTGGGGACATTCAAGTGCGCCACCATGACAGACATCAAATTTTCTCTGAACAAGCGTTGGTATGGGTATAGGTCAATGTCCCAAATTCTATTTGCTGGATGCTGTATGACTGGAAGCGTGTAATGACTATCGTTTTCGGTATCTCCATGTCCTGGAAAATGTTTTGCATTGGCGAGTATTCCATTTTCTTGGAGGCCCTTCATGTAGGCTATCGCTCGTTGGGTAACTCGCTCTTTATCTTCTCCAAAAGCGCGAAAACCAATAACAGGATTTTCTGGGTTGGAATTGACGTCCACTACAGGAGCAAAATTTACATGCATCCCTAAAAGGTGAAACTGTCGGGCGATTTCTGCCCCCATTTCTTGAATTAATCTAGGATTTTGAATTGCCCCCAAAGTCATGGCTTTGGGAAAGCTGAGGGTAGAATCTAGCCGCATTCCAATTCCCCATTCAGCATCCATGGCAATTAACAAGGGGGTTTTGGATTGGGCTTGGTAATAGTTTGTAAGCCTTGCTTGGCGGTCAGGTCCACCTTGAAAAAAGATAAGGCCACCTAAATTTTCTTCTTGAATTAATGTACTAATTTGATCAACATGTGCTTTGTCCTTGTTGGAATAGGCCGCCACCATAAATAATTGCCCCAAGCGTTCCTCAAATGTGAGGGAGTTGAACACACTGTCTACCCAAGATTGTTGAAGGTCTACCGATTTGCTCTCCAAAGGATCCGCAATTTCTGGACTTGTAACAGGGGTCTCAGGGGTAAAAAGGTTTGCGAAAAGCATCCATGAAAGAAAAAACCATTGGATTGTGGCCATGGAATAGATTAATTTTAATTCTGTATTTTTACTTAAATTTGCTCAGGAAGGGGCAAAATTAACGTTGACTCAACATCTTCTAACCCCAAGCTTAAAAAGGATCCTAATTCAAGTTACAAAAATTCAGAATAGGTTTAGGTTCCTTTCCAATTTTAATTTCTTAGAAAATCACCTTCCTTCATCTGCTGAGTGCGCTACCTTCCTTGTCTGAAAAAACCATAAGTTCCATGAAGTTTCCATCCATTTTTAAAACAGCCAAGCACCAACGATTTTCCATCACCCCTCGGTATTACGATCCTATCAAAGAGGAAATCGCTGAGCGAACTGCCCGAATAAAAAGAGAATTAGAGTTGGAGGGTGTACTTGAAGGGGAAAGTGAGACGGATTTTGCACCTAGAAAAACAAGTATAAAGGGCTCTTTTTCTTCTTACAGGGGAATCAAAAGTAGGGAAACTTCTGTTTTTAGTTCCACGGCAATGATTCGTACCCTTCTGTTTCTAGGAATGGTGATTGCAGCCTTCGGCTACATTTATTTTGGTCCGCAGATTCTTACCTACCTAGCTTATGGGGCTATGGGTGCCGCTGCCCTTTATTTTTCATTCAAAATCATCAAGAAACGTACGAATGCCTGATTTTATTCAGCTGCTACCCGATGCAATTGCCAACCAAATTGCAGCAGGAGAGGTCGTTCAACGACCATCCTCTGCGTTGAAGGAATTATTGGAAAATGCGGTGGATGCTGGGGCTACACAAATTCAAGTTGTAGTCAAAGATGCTGGAAAACAACTTATCCAAGTGATTGATAATGGCAAAGGGATGTCTCCAACAGATGCCCGGATGAGTTTTGAGCGCCATGCTACATCCAAAATCCGAAATGCACAGGACCTATTTGCCCTTCGTACGTTTGGGTTTCGAGGGGAAGCCATGGCTTCCATAGCGGCTGTTGCCCAAGTGGAACTCAAAACGCGAACCCCGGAGGCGGAAGTGGGGACCTTGATTCAAATTGAAGGCTCTGAAGTAAAGCGACAAGAACCTGTAGCCAGTCCAGTGGGAACTTCGGTAGCCATGAAAAATTTGTTTTTTAATGTGCCTGCTCGAAGAAATTTTTTAAAGTCTAATCCTGTGGAAATGCGGCATATTGTGGATGAATTTCAGCGTGTAGCCTTATCTTATCCAGACCTAGCCTTCTCTTTGTACCAGCAAGATTTGGAAACCTACAACTTACTTCCTGGTAAACTGAGTCAGCGAATAGTAGGAATATTTGGCAAAGGGATCCAAAATCAATTGGTTCCTTGCGAAGAAGCAACCCCCCATCTCCAAATTAAAGGCTATGTTGGAAAGCCAGAATACGCTAAAAAAACGCGTGGGGAACAATTTTTTTTCGTCAACAACCGCTTTATCAAAAGCAGCTACCTCCATCATGCCGTAAGCACTGCCTACGAAGGGTTGATTCAATCCGATCAGCACCCTTTCTATGTTTTATTTTTGGACATCGACCCAGCAACCATAGATATCAATGTCCACCCTACAAAAACTGAAATCAAATTTGAGGACGAACGTACCGTTTATGCGATCATTCGCTCAGCAGTAAAGCAAGCTTTAGGCGCGCATCAGGTGATGCCTACCTTGGATTTTAGTATGGATGTGAACTTTCAAGAAAATTGGACTAAAAATCCCCAAAATTCCATAGAAGTAGATCGGGAGTATAGCTACAAAACCTACAATACACCTGAATTTCAACGTGCTTCGGTTTCAGGATGGGAACGCCTTTTTGAAGGCCATTCTCCCTTATCATTTTCGCAGGATACCGCTCCCTTTTCAAGGGAAGATCAAGAATTACTTACTTTTCAAAGTAGAGCAACTGGCACAGGGGTGTCTTTGGCTTTGGAACAAGGAATAGCGGGTACAGGAACTACCTTTCAAGTAGAAAATAGCTACATCGTTGCTCAAATGTCTACTGGACTACTTATTGTGGACCAGCAATTGGCACACGAACGGGTACTGTATGAACGTTACCTCAAGCAATTGCAAACCACTCATGGAGCCTCTCAACACTGTTTATTTCCAACAACACTGACCCTTAATCCAGCAGATTTTGCTCTGGTGCTTGACATGCTTCCTGAATTAGGAAGTCTCGGCTTTTTGGTGGAAGAATTTGGAAAAGATACCTTAGTCATTCGTGGGGTTCCTGCAGAAACCCAAGTTAAAAATGAAAAAGAACTCTTTGAAGGCTTGTTAGAGCAATACAAAAACTTTAAAAATGATCTATCCCTGGATAAAAGGGAGAATCTAGCCCGATCTCTTTCCAAACGAGCATCGTTAAAAAAGGGGCAAAAGTTAGCTGTTCAGGAAATGGAGAATTTGGTTGGGCAGCTATTTGCTTGTTCCACGCCAAATTATTCTCCTTCAGGGAACAAAACCTTCGTTAAATTGGATTTAACAAGCATACACGCCTTCTTCGCTAAATAATATGTTTCGAAATATTACTCCAGTCGTTCAAAATCTGTTGCTGATAAATGTAGCCATTTTTATAGTGGCGAATTTCATTTTCCCTCCAATCAACGAATGGTTTGCACTCTATAACATTCAGAGTACTGCCTTCAAACCCTTTCAGTTCCTCTCGTACATGTTTATGCACGCAGATTTCTGGCACTTATTCAGCAACCTATTTGGATTGTTGATTTTTGGGCCCCTTTTGGAACAATTTTTAGGACCAAAGAAACTGTTTACGCTTTGGATGGTTTGTGGAATGGGAGCCGGGGTTCTTTATTCGGGTTATACCTTGTTTCAATACCGCGCCTTGGAGGAAAAGGTATTGGCCTTTGAATCAAATCCAGACCCTGAATATTTTAATCGCCTGGTCATTGAAAATCGTAGTTATTTCTCTCAGGAGGTTTTTGATTTTGTAGATCAATACAGTAGAAACCCAGAGGATCCTATGTACATTGAAAGGGCCGGAAATACCCTAGCTACCATTTTGAGGATGCAAGTGGATCAACCAATGGTAGGAGCATCTGGAGCACTTTTTGGAATCTTGGTTGCATTTGGCATGTTATTTCCTAACACCCAGCTTTTTTTGCTCTTTCCTCCGATGCCAATAAAAGCTAAGTACTTGGTGTTATTTTATGGATTGTATACGGTATACAACGTGCTCATGATGAATCCAACGGATAATGTAGCCCATTTTGCCCACCTGAGTGGCCTAGTGATAGGAGCCATTTTAGTGTATGTTTGGAAAAAAAATAGAACGAGTTTCTACTGATATGTATTCATCTTTTTGGGATAATTTAAAAAACGCATTTAATCGACGAGACAATAGCTTATACAAGCTTATTGCGCTCAATCTCCTTGCTTTTTTTGTGCTTTTAATTGCGCGTGTTTTCTTGACGCTTAGTGGTTTTGGAGATGTATATACGTTGGCACTACGAGGGATCATGATGCCTGCTTCCCTATCTACTTTAGCTGCTCAGCCGTGGTCTCCATTTACCTATTTATTTTTGCATGAAGGATTATTCCATATTTTATTCAATTTACTTTTCCTCTATTACTTTGGCTTACTTGTACATCAATACCTAGGAAGTCGACGACTGACCAACCTATACCTTCTTGGAGGTCTTTTTGGAGCAGGATTTTATGTTTTGGTCTATAATCTCGCCCCTTATTTTATGGATAAAGTAGATAGCTCTATGATGCTAGGAGCTAGTGCAGGTGTATTTGCTGTAGTAGTAGGTGCTGCTACAATAGCTCCTCAAACTACTTTTTTCCTGTTTCTTTTAGGTCCCGTTAAAATTGTGTACATCGCAGCTTTTTATGTACTTCTTTCCTTCGCCAATTCCATAGGGGCCAATGCAGGAGGAGAGATTGCCCATTTGGGAGGTGCGATGCTAGGGTACGGGTATGTGGTTTTATTGCGAAAAGGGTGGGACTTGGGAATGCCAATCCAAAAAGTAGGGCTATTTTTTGAAAATCTATTCAGCAGAAGAGTGCCAAAAGTGAGCTATAGAAGAGCTACATCTACTAGCACGCGAACCACAAATGCAGCGCCAACAAAAACCGTCCAAAAAGAAACTCTAAGCCAAGAAGAGGTTGATAAAATTTTAGATAAAATTGCCGAAAAGGGATATGAGGGCTTGACTAAGGAAGAAAAAAGGAAACTATTTGAATACAGTAAAAAATAAAATTTTTTTAATTGCCTACCGACCACAGTCCACTGGCATTTTACTTAAACTTCAACCTCCATTTTTTTGGAAATAGATTAACGAGGATCAAGCAAAGATATCGAGTATTGGCTATTACCCATTGATTTAATTTCCAAGGGGAAAGCTAAGTCCAAATCGGAAGTACGTCTGCTGTATTCCCTGGCTCTGAAACTTAAACTCTGTAGTAAGTCCGATCCAGGCGGTCAAAGGAATGACCGCGCCTACTCCCACATTTGCCCCACTTGCATTTCGCCGTATACCTGCCCCATCAGGTTGAGAATTTTCACTGCTTAGGCTATAGCCCGTAATCACATAGACTTGAGATTTTTCTCTGGAGAGGTAGTAGCGTAGGTCGGCGCTGAAATTCCCTGCCCGACCTATTCTTGGAAAAAGTTGGGTATAGCTAGGCATGAAGGCAAAGTTTGACGCAAAAAAATACTCCCATCCAGCCCCTATACCCGGTTCCTCCATTCTCAGGCCATATTGACCGAATAGGTGAACCCGAGAGTCTCCCTGCTCCTGTGCCTGAAGGTGGCTGAAACCGCTAAAAAGAAGGAAGACCAAAAGAAAGAATTTTTTCATAGTGTCGATGGCTACATTCGTGAAGCCTTGCTCTTGTTCACAAGTTACATAACTATATTTACTAGTCTGCCTAACCTCCCATTTTGGTCGATTCCTTTGACGATAAGCAGGTGTTTGGTGGCGGTTTCGGAGTTATAATAGGTGAATTTGTCCAGGTGGAGGTATGCTTTTTCAACTGGAAAATCCTCCTGGTAACGTCTAAAGTAGGATTGAACTTGGTAGGGGAGGGCTTGCTGCAAGCATAGGAATTGAAATCATAAGTCGGGCAAGGCCAAAAAACACCTTAATGAAGTGCTGCATAGGGTTAAAAAGGTGATTCGTAGGATGTATACCAGATTTGGAGCAGGAAGGTTGCCAAATAAAATTATTCTTGGTTGGTCGTGCTGTTTAAATGAGCTACCTCATTTTTATTAGCCAGCTGTCCACAAGCGGCATCGATATCTTGCCCTCTAGACTTGCGTACTTTGGCAATAATCCCTTGTCCTTCTAGTACGCGTAGGTACCTTTCCACGGCCTCTTGGGATGCCTGTCTAAATTCCCCTTCGTCGATAGGGTTGTATTGAATGAGATTGACCTTAGAAGGAATGATTTTACAAAATTTGGCTAGGGCTTTAGCATGTCGCTCGTCATCATTGATGCCTTCCCAAATAACATATTCGTAGGTTACTTTTCGCTTCGTCTTGCTATACCAATACCTTAAGGCTTCTGCAAGATCTTCTAGTGGATTGACTGCGTTGATCGGCATAAGTCGTGTTCTAGTTTCGTTAATCGCAGCGTGGAGGGAGATAGCAAGATTGAATTTCACTTCATCTTCAGCCATTTTCCGGATCATCTTTGGGATTCCTACGGTAGAAAGGGTGATTCGTTTAGGCGCCATTCCTAAGCCTTCTGGAGCTGTGATTTTTTCGATTGCATCGATGACATTGGCGTAATTAAGCAGGGGTTCTCCCATACCCATAAACACGATATTAGTCAGTGGGCGCTGGAAATAGGCTTCAGCTTCGTCCTTGATAGCAACTACCTGGTCGTAGATTTCATCGGCATTCAGATTTCTCATCCGCTTCAATCTAGCCGTAGCACAAAAATTGCAATCCAGACTACAGCCAACCTGTGAGGAAATACATGCTGTAATCCGTTTGGTGGTAGGAATGAGGACAGACTCGACGATTTTGTCATCAAAAAGTTTGACTGCATTTTTGATGGTGCCATCACTGCTGTGCTGCATGAGGTCCACCCGGATATGATTGATGGAAAAGTGCGTTTTAAGCATCTCTCGAGTAGAAAGAGAGAGGTTACTCATCTCATCGAAATTTTTCAAAGACTTATTCCAGAGCCATTCGTACACTTGCTTGGCCCGGAATTTTTTTTCGCCTTCCGCTAAAAAAAATTCTTCTAGTTCTGCTAAGCTCAATTTACGGATGTCTTTTTTCTTCAGTTCCACAGCACAAAGGTAGGAATTGAAATTGGGAATGCGGATAAGGTATACGCTGCATCAAAAAATTAAGCAAAGAACCCAAGGCTTAAATTGTCAGTTTAAGTATTCCTTTTCTGAGAAAAAGAAGAGGATTAAGGAACATATCCCTTATTTTTACACCCTAAACACGACCGTTTTGCTATGCGCCAATCTTGGTGGAAAATTCTTGCGATAGGCCTTTTGTTGTATACATTGCTTGGAGGAATGTTGCTAGAGGTACCTCGACTCCCAATCCTTAACGAAACTATTCGAGCACTTCATTTTCACGTCACCATGTGGTTTGGGATGATCTTAATGCTTTTGGTAGCAGCATGGTACAGCGTAAAGTTTTTGAGGAAAAACGATTTAAAACACGACGATATTGCCCTTGAATTTACCAATGCAGCGATTTTATTTGGAGTATTGGGCATATTGACTGGAATGTTATGGGCAAAATTTACTTGGGGAGACTACTGGAGTGGTGATCCCAAGCAGAATGCCGCGGCCATCGGCTTGCTAATGTATTTTGCCTATTTAATCCTGAGAGGAAGCCTTTCAGATACTCAGCAGCGAGGTAGAATTGCTGCTGTCTACAATATTTTTGCATTCGCAGCATTCATTCCCTTGATTTTTGTATTGCCTCGCCTGACCGATAGCCTTCATCCGGGTAATGGAGGCAATCCTGGGTTCAATGCCTATGATCTGGACTCTAAATTGCGGCTTGTTTTTTATCCTGCAATTTTAGGATGGACGCTATTGGGAACTTGGATAGCAACTGTTCGTGTTCGTATACGTAGGATGGCACGAGAAATGGAAGAGCAATCGCTAAATGACTAACTGATGAAAAAAATTTACCTAATCTTTTTCTTATTCTTATCCTTTGCAGTACAGGCGCAGGAGAAAATTGCAGTTACAGCTGCTGATTACAGCAACAGCAAAGTTGAAATGGCTGATATCATGCGAAGTGAAGGTAAAATTTACGTGCTGGTGGGAATCATCGTTTTGATTTTCATTGGCCTGCTTGCTTACTTGATTCAAACAGATAAGCGACTAGCGAAGTTGGAAAAAAATAAAGCAAACTAGAGGGAGAAAATAATGAAAAAGGGGCATTTGATTGGTTTAGGAATTATTGCAATTGCGATTGCGATCATCTTTTCTTCGATTGGAGATGCGAGTAGTTACGAGAGTTTTGCTACCGCTTTGGAAATGAAAAAAGTAGGGGAGGACAAAGCGATCCATGTAGTGGGAAAATTGAAAAAGGACGAAGAAGGTCAGGTTGTGGGGATATCGGTGCGCGAAGATAAAACTTCATTTACCTTTTTATTGGTAGATAATGAGGGAACGGAGCAGCAAGTGTTTTACAATGAACCTGTCCCGGCAGATTTTCATCGTTCCGAACAAGTAGTGGTTATTGGTTCATTCCGCAATCAAGAAATTTTTGTGGCTGATAAAATCCTGATGAAATGCCCATCCAAATATCAGGAAACGGAAGTTCAAGCAGCGGGTATTTAAAGCTATATTTTCCAACTAAATCTGTATGATACAAACTTTTGTGGGCAATTTTGGTCATTTAACCACGCTAGTGTCTTTTGTAAGCGCACTGATTACTGCTTTTGCTTACATCCACTATTTAAAGGCCAATGAATTGGACCGAGACAGTTGGCGGAGATTTAGTCGGGTAAGTTTTTATATCCATGCCTTATCTACCAGCTTAATTGCGGTTTCTTTATTTGAAATCATTTACAATCAGCGTTACGAATATTTTTACGCGTACTCTCATAGTTCTAAGGCGCTCCCAGTTCATTACATGATTTCAAGTTTCTGGGAAGGCCAAGAAGGGGCCTTTATCTTATGGGCTTTTTGGAATGTGGTCCTTGGATTGATTTTGATTCATACCAATAAGTTCTGGGAAGCTCCAGTCATGGTGGTTTTTTCCTTAGTTCAGGCTTTCTTGATTTCTATGATTCTGGGAGTAGTGATTGGGGATTTAAAAATAGGCAGCTCCCCATTTATTCTCCTTCGTGATGCTACACAAGCTCCAATTTTTGATTTAAATCCAGACTTCATTCCTGAAGATGGAACCGGTTTAAATCCACTTTTGCAAAACATTTGGATGGTGATTCACCCCCCCACACTCTTTCTGGGTTATGCATCCACGCTAGTGCCATTTGCTTTTTTAATAGGTGGATTGGTGACCAAACGCTATTCGGAATGGATAAGACCAGCCTTGCCTTGGGCGATTTTTTCGGCCATGATTTTGGGGATGGGAATCATTATGGGGGCCTATTGGGCCTACGTGACCCTTAACTTTGGAGGCTATTGGAACTGGGATCCAGTAGAAAATGCGGTTTATGTTCCTTGGTTAATCCTAGTGGCATCGATCCATACCATGATTACCTTCAAGAAAAGCGCAACTGCCTTAAAGACTTCCATCGTATTGGTCATATTTAGCTTTATTTTAGTATTGTACGCAACTTTTCTTGTTAGATCTGGGGTTTTGGGGGATGCTTCGGTTCACTCATTTACTGATTTAGGTTTGTCAGGTCAGCTCTTACTTTACCTTTTATTTTTTATGGGAGTGGCTATTTTCCTTACTATTCGTGCATGGAAGCACCTCCCCACTTCAGCCCAAGAGGCATCCGTGTATTCCCGAGAGTTTTGGATTTTTTTGGGAGCAATGACGCTAGGGCTCATGTCCTTTCAAGTAATCTTACCTACTTCGATTCCTGCTTGGAATGCCTTGGTAGAAAGTTTTGGAGGAATCTCCAACATGGCTCCTCCAGCGGATCAAATAGGATTTTACACTAAATTTCAGTTGTGGTTTGCTGTTGTTTTAGCTTTATTAACTTCTGTCGGACAGTTTTTTTGGTGGCAGAAAATTGACAGAAAGACACTAGGGGAATCTCTTGTAATGCCCTACGTAGTTTCAATTATTCTTGCCACACTTGTGATAGTATTAGCCAAAGTGTACGATTGGAAGTACATCATAATTGTTTTGACAGGGATGTTTACGATTGTAGCCAATGCCGTAATCCTCGTCAAATTGCTTAAAAAATCTACTTTCAAGTTAGCTGGAGGATCTTTGGCACACATTGGCTTGGGGATGATACTTATAGGCATCATGTTTAGCTCGGGCTATTCGGAGGTAATCTCTTTGAACATGTCTGGGCTTACCTACAGCAATAGTTGGGAGGATGAGATGAACAAGGAGCACGTCTTGCTTTGGATCAATAAGCCTACTCAGATGAAGGATTATACGGTGATCTACAGAGGCAGGCAGAAAAAAGTAGTTGGTGTGCCCGAATATGTACCGGCAAAAAACTTGGCTGCTACAGGTGAAGTAAATGAAGCCATTGCATTAGCGGGATTTAAGGACTACATCAAAAAGGGGGATACGGTTCAAGTTGTTTTAGAGGAGAATGATTACTTTAAAATTGACTACCTCCAAAATGAGACCTTACAATTTTCCCTTTCTCCGATGTCCCAATACAATGAAGGAATGGGGGGATTAATTTCCTCGCCTGATTCTAAAATCTATTTAGAAAAAGATTTGTATACCTATGTGGCTGCAATGAATGATTTTTCAGATCCCGAATGGAAGGACGATGAAATCCATGAAGTGAGTCCTGGAGAACAGTTTCATGTGGCAGATTTTGTTACGTATTTCGATGGGGTTGAGGTATTAAAAGAGATTGAAGGGCTGGCATTAAAAGAGGGGGATGTTGCGGTAAAGGCAAAAATCCGTGTATTGGACTACGACGTTGAAAAATTATTGGAGCCTACCTTTATTATTCGTGACAACCAGGTAGGAAAATTACCTGTCATTGATTCCGAACTTGGACTTAAGATCAGTTTAGAAAACATTCTGCCAGAACAAAATAAGTTTGTGTTTAAAACGAATCAATACCAAAAGGATTATGTGGTCCTGAAAGCTATTGTCAAGCCGTATATCAATGTGTTGTGGGTAGGAACTATTGTAATGCTCTTTGGCTTTACTGTGGCTATTTACCGGCGATTTGATGAGTTTGTCAAAATGCGCGATAAGGGGATTGAATAAGTGGTTTTGACAGAAATTTTCTGTGCGGATAAAGCTTTGGTTATTGTACAATATACCAAGTATGAAGTAGCACTTTTGGAGTAAATTTTTTCTCGTCTTGCTACTTGCCTGCCAGCAGACAAGATACCAGGTACTTGACATTTTATTTTTTGTCTAGGAAAATGCGTGCCAAGGTGTTTGCTACGCCATCTTCCTTGTGGTGCTTGGTTACCTCATTGGCCACTGCCTTTACCTCAGAGAAAGCATTTTCTACAGCTACCCCCCAACCGGCTTGTTGAAGTAGTTCGATGTCATTGTAGCCATCTCCAAAGGCAACCACTTCGTGCATACCTATACCTGAATAGTTCTCTTCCAAAATCTTTTTCAACCCAGTAGCTTTGGATATGGATTTCGGAGCGATTTCCAAATAGGTGTTTTTTGACCGGTAGAGGTGAAGTTGGTCCCCTAGCTTTTCATTCAAGGTTTCGTAGAGAAGTGCTATTTTTGACGGCTCTCCCATACACATCACCTTGTGGGCACCATGCTTGTCCCTTTTCCAAAGTTCAATGACTACCAAGGGGTCTGCCCAAGAGGGAACAACTTTTGTATTTTTAATTTCCCGAATTGCAAAATAATCTTCATTTCTAGTATGCCATTCTTCCCCGTAAAGTAAGCTTGTATGCAGCTGGAATGAATTTGCCAGAAGGACCACTTGTTCAACTAATGGTAGTGGTATAGAAATGGATTCGAGTACTTTCCCATTTCCATCCAAAACCAATGCCCCGTTGTAAGCAATGAGGGGTTCTTTGGGGCGATTCAAGTCTTGAAGAAGGTGTCGCATGGCGGCTGGCATACGAGCACTTGCTAGAAAAAATGGAATCTCTGTAGAAATGGAGGAGACGATTGAAATCAGTTTGGGAGAAAGTGAGCGCTCTGAGTTGAGAAGGGTGCCGTCAATATCTGTGCAGATGGCTTTAAAATTCATGGGAAAAATTAATTGGTTACCAGCCCTAATTTGTGGCTGATGAGTAGTTTGGATAAAATTCTATTGTTGGCTACTTAAAATCTTGGGTGTCGAAAGTATATTCTTCCATTGAAACATTTTCTGGGTAATAAGGGTCTATTTGCACAAGCTGGATGGTGATTTTACTGTAATCTTCAGCATTTTCAAAGTCTCTAAGGTAGAGTTCCGCACAATTTCGTGCCAATACGTCTCGCTGTTCTGCAAGGATTTTTGGGTCTCCATTTTCAAGCCTTAAAAAAATAGTAGCTTCTTCAAGTCCATCTTGGGAGGTATTGGAGAGGTTAACGCTAGTAGTTTGAAATTTTCCCAGTCCTTTCAGTTCTTCAGAAGGAACAAATCCTTTACCAACTAAATTTTCCATGCTGCTGAAAGCGAATTGTGAGATTTCATCTGGGGAGCAGGCGCAGCTTGATCCAGATAAAATTAGAAATAGAGCCCAAAGTTGTTTTTTCAAAGACCTAGGAATAAGTGCCTTAGCTCTCATTATAAAAGGTAATCTTGTAAAAGATAAATCGTTTGTCCTCTGGATTTTTTATTCGCATAATTAATGGGAATCCATTTTTTTCCTCGTATTGTTTATTTATCGATTTGATCAATCGTGCACGTTTGATACGTTTGGAATCAAAGTTTTCTACTTCGTGTATTCCCAATAAATTATCAAAATCTTCTGTATTTAGTTTTTTTCCATTATGAGGTAATAACCGATCAAGTATTTGATCTTTTTCATCCTCCTCTACTTCTCCGAGATTAATTTCAAGTTGAAGATTTTTCTTTTTTTGTTTGAAAAACACATACATAAAACCAAAAAACAGAACAATTGGAATTGCTAGCCAAGATAAATTTGAAATAAAATTCATCTTGTTTAGTTCTTCAGGGTTATCGATAAATTCAATTTGCCCAATTAACTTTGAATTTGATTTTATTTTTTCAAGATCAATGGTAAATACTTCTGAATAGCTTACATCTGCTATATTGAAAACTGCGTATCTGATGGTATTTCCTATAATCTCAATGAAGTCAGCGTCTATTAGTGTAGCATTATTTAGTCCCTCGTAAAAGAAAATTTTTCCAGTTTCTTTCTCAAACAAAACCCAAAGATTCCAGCCCAATTCTGGGTTTGAGGATTGCGTAATATTCAAAGAATAATCTTGACCTTCCCAAAGTTGATTTATATCTGAGGATTCATGGGCTATTTTGCTAAGGTCAAAACCCGTTGTTTCAATTTTAATGGGTTGCCAAGATTTTTTTGCTAAATCTAAGAAAAACCCAGTGTGTACGTCTTCCAATTTAGGAATCCTTGGATTCCGGTATTCGCCAAAAAGCAAAAAAATTCCTTTTTCAGATCTAAATGTTCCGTAAGGATAATATTCAAGAGGTTGATTTTTAGTTTGAATAAATTCCCATGAACCATTTAGCTGATCGAATTTCATTAAATCTAAGTGATAATTCCAAAAACCACTTCCTCCAAATAAGTAAGGAATGGTATCTTGAATGAAAAAATAAGACCCACAGGTATAGCCTTTATTATTGAGTTGGTAATCTAAAATTATTTCATCACCTACTACCGTATAAACATCAAAGGTGCATTGAACAAAAACTTTTAAACTATTATTCTTCTTTTCGTATATAAACATATATACGTTTGGAAACTTCCCATATTTCTGATCAAGTTTTTCTAATATTTCTGGAGTGACTTTTCCATCTAGATAAGATTCAATATTGGAATTTTTCCAAATTTTTGGATTAATCTGTAGCCAATAATAATCTGGCTCTTCTGCCATTATTTGGCGCTGAAAACCCAAGAGTAAAATTAGAAATAGGAGTATTTTTTTCATGGAAACAGTTACTAAATTAAAATCCCCTTCATTTTACTAATTTTTATTAAACCATGATTTTATTCTACCTAAAGTAAGCAACTGATGGTAGGTAATCAAGAGTTTTTTTAGATCAAAATAAACTATTTTTTGCCACGGCAAATGAAAACTTCTAAAAGCTAGGAAATGGTTTTTTTATCTATGCCTAAGAATTTGTGACAATGGTTTTCAAGACCACTTTCCTTAGTAGGAGAAAAATCTCTTAAATTGAATCAATAGAGTTAAGCTCCAAAATTAGTTTGAGCAAATAATTATTCCTTTAAGCGCAGGATACCGGTGATTTTTACCGTTATTCCCAAACTCCTAGATTGAAATCTTCCTGGATAATAAGAATGAAAAAGGGCTGCCTCATTGAGACAGCCCTGTGGAGGATAACGGATTCGAACCGATGACCTCTACACTGCCAGTGTAGCGCTCTAGCCAACTGAGCTAATCCCCCGATAGAGTTTGCAAATATAGATTCTCCAAGTTTCCTTCCAAAGGATTTCTTTACTCCTGTGAATAATTTATTCGAGTTAAAATACTTCTTCCCAAAGTCACCTCGTCCGTAAACTCAAGTTCGCCACCCACAGGGATGCCTCGGGCAATGCTCGTCATTTTCACCCCTAAGGGAGCTAGAATTTTCCCCAAATAAAAGGAAGTTGTATCCCCTTCCATGGTCGCGGATAGCGCCAGAATCACTTCTTTGATTTCCCCTTGCTGTACTCGTTCTACCAACCCATCACAGTTCAATTCCTCTGGGCCAATGCCCTGCATAGGAGAAATGACGCCTCCCAACACATGGTAAATCCCTTGATACTGGTTGGTATTTTCAATAGCTAATACATCCCCAATGTCCTCCACAACACAAACTATGGATCGGTCTCGTTTGGGATTTTGGCAGGTCGAACAAAGTGCTTCATCAGCAAGGGCATGACATACTTTGCAGTAAGATACCTCTGCTCTCATACGTGTCAGTGCTAAAGCGAGTGCTTCCGTGTGGGCTTCGTGCTGTTTGAGTAAATGTAAGGCTAGGCGAAGCGCAGTTTTTTTACCAATACCAGGAAGTCTGGAGATCTCTGTTACTGCGTCTTCGATCAATTTGGAAGGGAAGTTCACGTGATTTGTTTAAAGAATTGCTGCTTGTATTCCTTCGTCCAAAATTGCCTCACAAAGTGGCTTGAGCTCAGATCTTGTTCCTTTCTTAACTGCACATTTCCCCTTGTAATGGATGATTAATGTACACTGCTCTGCTTGTTCATGGGTGTGCTTACAGACTTTCATCAGTACCTGAGTGACGTGTTCAAAGGTGTTTACATCGTCATTGAAAACAACCAGGTCGTACGCCTCCTGATCGACAAGGTCCTCTAGGAGAACTTCGTTTTCTTCTACATGGGGAAGGGGTATGCTGAAGGTATTCATTTTGCAAAATTAAGAATAATGGACAACTTAGCGAGCGACAGACGCCTACAATATGAATCCGCAACTCGTTTTTACGGTAATCTCAATTTATTTTGGCTTACTTTTTTTTATTTCATGGCTCACCTCTCGCAAATTAACCGGAGATACTTTTTTTACTGGTGATCGTAACTCCCATTGGTTTTTGGTTTCCTTTGGAATGATTGGAGCCTCACTTTCTGGGGTTACGTTTATTTCAGTACCTGGGGAGGTAGGTAATTCTAACTTCTTTTACTTCCAAGTTGTTTTGGGATACACGCTCGGCTATTTTGTCATTGCCAAGCTGCTCTTACCCCTATACTACCGCCTCAATTTGGTATCTATCTACGCCTACCTGGAGGATCGATTTGGTTTTTGGTCCTACAAAACCGGTGCCTTTTTCTTTATCCTTTCCCGTTCTTTAGGCTCCTCACTTCGACTTTACTTGGTAGCAAGTGTATTGCAATTGATTCTATTTGATGCACTAGGCATCCCATTTTGGGTATCGGTATTGATTACGGTAGGGATGATTTGGCTCTACACTTTCCGAGGGGGCATCAAAACAGTAGTCTGGACAGATACCCTTCAAACGACATTTATGTTGGCCTCAGTACTAATCACCATGGTGCTGATCGGAACCGAGTTAGAACTGAAAAGTTTGGGAGATTACCTCAGTAGAATTAGCGCCGACGAGCGTTCCACCATTTTCAACTGGGATTGGAAAGCGGGCACCAACTTTTTTAAGCAGTTTATCTCGGGGGCCTTCATCACCATCGTGATGACGGGGCTAGACCAAGATATGATGCAGAAAAATCTCACCTGCCGTACGCTTGGCGATGCGCAGAAGAACATGTTTTGGTTTACAGGTACCTTGGTTGTGGTCAATCTGCTCTTTCTTTCGCTTGGCCTCATGCTGTATTTATATGCCGAAACCAAAGGGATTACCCTTCCAGCTAAGTCGGATGCTCTATTCCCGCTATTGGCTACGGAACATTTCTCTGCTTTTGTAGGGGTCGTCTTTGTGCTTGGCATTATCGCTTCGGCCTACTCAAGCGTAGACTCTACGCTGACGGCACTGACAACCTCGTTCTGTTATGATTTTCTTCAAATAGAGCGAAACTATGTGCCAGAGCGGCGACTTTTCATCCGGAAACTAGTCCACATTGGCTTTACCTTTTTGATGTTTTTGCTCATCCTGGCCTTTTACTGGCTCAATGACCAAAGTGTAATTAATTCGGTATTTATCCTGGCGGGATATACCTATGGCCCTTTACTTGGTTTATATTCATTTGGCTTGTTTACCAAGCACCAAGTCAAAGACCGCTGGGTTCCTTGGGTAGCCGTACTCGCACCTGTTATTACCTACGTGATTACTTCCAATTCAAAGGCTTGGTTTTGGGGATATACCTTTGGTTTTGAAGCACTGATTCTCAATGGTGGGCTGATGTTTTTGGGGTTGTACCTCCTGCGCAAAAAAGACTAAACGCCGAGCTCCTTTTCTGGATCCCAGAAGCAACGCTCAAAATCTACTATTTGATCTTTCTCAACCTTCACTCCTTCGGCAAGAAGGAGCTGCTCCATGCGCTCTGGAGTAGCAAAGTGGTGTTTGCCAGTGAGCAAGCCGTTTCTATTGACCACCCGATGGGCAGGTACATCCGGTAGAGCGTGGGCCGCATTCATCGCATAGCCCACCATCCTGGCTCCAGATTTTAGACCTAAATAGTGTGCGATGGCTCCATAGCTACAGACGCGACCTTCAGGGATTTCGCGGACTACTTGGTAGACCCAATCAAAGTAATTCTCCTTTTTGGGCTGCATACTGCCAATTAATTAATGTCTGGTTGATGGATTTTTTTACTTGAATTTCAGCCTCCTTCTCTCCTGATTTAATCGGAAATTGGTAGCGAATAAATACTGTATCTATTTTTCGATCCAATAGGGTAAGTTGCGCTCCTTCTTTTTGAACTACCCAGTGATATTGTTCTAAAATTGCTTCAAGAACCCCCTCTAATTCGTTCAATTGAAGCTCATTTTTAATACTGAGTTCAGCATCAAAAATTAGCTGATGCGAATTGTTTTTTGAATAATTCACTACGTCTGTAGTCAATGCCATGGTATTAGGGATGAGGATTATTTCGCCTGCATCGTTTTTCAATACCAAATTGATTAGGGTAATGTCTCGAATAAAGCCAGTATGCCTCCCGATTTGAACCTTATCCCCAATTTCTAATTGATCCGAAAACATCATGATCAGGCCATTCACAATGTTGGTGATATAATCTTTGGTTAACAAGGCGATTGCTGCAGCAACAATGGTGATGCTCGTCAAAAACTCCAGTGGACGAATACCAAAGGCAAGCATCGAGGAAATAAGGATAGTTAGGAGATTGAGCAAAAATTCGATGCGATCGATGCCTACCACAAAGTTGGGCTGTACCTTCGTTTCTTCTCGTTGCTGAAGGTAAATTCGTAAGGTAATAATCCTTCCTAAGGAAAAAATTAAGTTGGCACTCAAAAGAAAAATAAGCGCCCTAATGACATGACTTAGGATTTCATATTGGACTAAAAAAGGAGAAATTAAGGTGTTTCCTGCATAAAAGACTTCTAGAATTATTAGGAAAATAAGCTTGAAGGCAAAATAGGTTTTGCGAACATTCTCTTTGTTTCGGATGCTGCTTTTGAGATGATTCATGGTTCAATCGAAAAATTAACCCTATTTTAGCAAATATAGGAAGGATTTGACGGACAGATGAGCAGAAATATTGTAATAACAGGGGCAGCAGGTGCTTTGGGCGCTGCTGTAGTTGGAAAATTTAAGCGGGAAGGCTATTACGTAATTGGAATTGTACGCCCGGAAGCCAACGAACAAGCATTAGAAGCAGATGTGACCTATGAGGTAGATGTGACCGATGAGCACGCAGTACATGAGTTTGTGAGAGAATATGAAGTTCAGTTCGGAGAACTTGATGCTATTGCACTACTTGTTGGAGGCTTTGCTCCTGGTGGGTTGGATACTGTCAAACAGCAGGATATCACCCAACTTATTCAGCTTAATTTCTTTAGCGCCTTTTCAGTCGCAACAGCTTTCCTCCCTTTACTAAAAAAACAGCAACGTGGAGCCTTGTTATTTGTGGGGGCACGGACAGCCTTAGAATCCGCTGAAGGTAAAAATGCCGTTGCCTATGCATTGAGTAAGCGTTTGGTGGGCACATTGTCAGAATTAATTGAAGCGGAGGTAAAAGATACAGCTATCAAAACGCATCTATTTGCACCAAGCATCCTTGATACGGAAGCAAATCGAGGAGCCATGCCTTCCAGTGATTTTTCGAAATGGGTGAGCCCTGTGGACGTTGCAGAAGCCATGCATTTTGCATTAAATTCGCCCAATCTTACTACCAGAACATTTACCCTATATGGAGGAATTTAACATACCAAGAAAAAACTGGGTTCTATTTGCTATTTTTTTGCTAGTAGTCGGACTACCCGGCTATTCTCAAACCCCAGAACAAGAAGTGGAGGCTGTCATTCGATCTTTGTTTGATGGGATGAAAAAAAAAGATGTGCCACAAGTGGAGGCAGCTTTTTCCAAAGAGGGGTTGATGCAAACCGTACAGCAGAAACCGGAGGGAACCAGCGTAGCCAGCAATTCTGTTGCTGATTTTTTGAAACGAATAGCTAGTACCCCTGAAAGCACGGTTCTCGATGAGCGAATCCTTTCCTATCGGATTCAGGTAGATGGGCCCTTAGCGATGGCCTGGACCCCCTATAAATTTTATGTGAACGACTCCTTTTCCCATTGTGGGGTCAACTCCTTTCAGCTAGTAAAGCTGCCTGATGGATGGAAAATCGTGTACATTATCGATACCCGACGAAAAGAACCTTGTGAAGAGTAATTTTATGAATGAATTTAAACAAGCGGTCTACCACACTGCAATCAATCAACTGAAGCAAAAAGAAGCCCTTCTTTCCGAAGAGCGAAAAAATATCATTGAAAGCATTTTAGAGGAAGAAAAAAATAGTGCAGGAGATAAATACGAAACCAGTCGAGAGACAATGACCCAGGATCTCAATTCATTAGAGAAACAAATCAAGCAAAGTAAGTTGGATTTAGAAGAATTGTATCGCCTTCAAACCATCAAAGATACCCCGCCTACAGTGCAAGAAGGGGCTTTAGTTCAGCTTGGAAAAGAATGGTTCTTGCTCGCCGTCAGCGTAGGCCAAGTAAAAGTAGCAGATAAACACGTGTTTTTGCTGAGTAAAAATTCCCCGCTTGGAGACCTATTAGTGGGTAGGAAAAAACTAGAGTCAATTCAGTTTAGAGGGAAGACTCAAACAATTTCTGAACTAATTTAAATCGGAAACATTTGTTTCCGGGATAAATCAAGAATTTTTGAAATAAAAGAAAATACTTTTCAATGTCTTTGAAGTAGGCTGCCTCGGTCTGCTGCAATCGAGCGCGCAACAGCAGGGGTGACAATGTTACTTTGGTCAACGGTAGATGAATAGATTATTTTTTCCGTTCGATAGAATAGACGACTAGATCATGCAAGGATGATTTATAAGCAGAATCGGGGAAGTCTTTCAACAAGGAAAGGGCTTCTTGGTAAAATTCTGTCATTTTTTGCTGCGCATAGGCCAGTCCTCCGCTTTTTTTCACAAAGTTGATGATCTCATTGACTGATTTTTTATCCTCAGATCGATTTCGAATGAGGTACATGATTTTCTTTTTCTCTAACCATTCGGCATTGCGAAGTGCAAAAATTAGGGGCAGGGTCATCTTTTTTTCCTTTATGTCAATTCCTAAGGGTTTCCCAATTTCATCTTCTCCATAATCAAAAAGATCATCTTTGATCTGGAAGGCCATCCCTACTTTTTCGCCAAAATCCCACATGCGTTGGATAGTTTCCTCATCTGTACTTACACTAGAAGCACCTACCGAACAACAGGAAGCGATCAAACTAGCAGTTTTTTGGCGGATAATTTCATAGTAAACATCCTCTTCAACATCTAGCTTCCTCGCTTTGTAACTTTGTAATAATTCTCCCTCTGACATCTCACGAACCGCATTCGATACAATCCGTAATAGGTGGAAGTCGTTGTGCTCTACACTAAGCAAGAGCCCTCTAGAAAGGAGGTAGTCTCCTACCAATACGGCAATCTTATTTTTCCAAAGTGCATTGATTGAAAAAAATCCTCTTCGATAGTTGGCATCGTCGACTACATCATCATGGACTAACGAAGCAGTATGCAATAGTTCAATCAAAGCAGCCCCTCGATGGGTTGATTCGTTGATCTGTCCACAAACTCCAGCGGTTAAAAAAACGAACATCGGGCGCATCTGCTTGCCCTTTCGCTTGACAATGTAATGGGTAATATGGTCCAATAACTTGACCTTACTCTTCATAAAGTCCCTGAACTTATGTTCAAACTGAGCCATTTCTGACTCAATGGGGACTTGAATTTGTTTGAGGTCTAGTTTCATCGCGGTTGAATGGTGTAAAAATACCATGCTTTTTGGCATGGGCAAGGGATTACTTCTTTCCTTTTTTAACCACCCGGAGGCCAAAACGTTTGTATTTTTTTGTAATTTCTACCATCCTTTCACCAAACCTCCCCCAAAGACTATGAAAAAGTTCCGTATTGAAGTAAAATGGGGCATCCTCTTCTTCCTTTCTGGCCTTGCATGGATGACTTTGGAGAAAAATTTAGGTTGGCACGATCGCTTGATTGAACAGCATGCGACATATACCCTGCTTTATGCTCCAATTGCGATTTTAATTTATGTCTTTGCCCTTCTCGAAAAAAGGCGGAAGACCTACTCGGGAAGGATGAGTTATATTCAAGGCTTACTTTCTGGTTTAGTGCTCACGCTAATTGTGGTCTTGTTGACTCCGCTGAGTCAATACATTTCCCATAGTATGATTTCGCCTACTTATTTTTCCAATGTAATTCAGCTCACTGTAAACTCTGGGAAGATGACCTTGGTGGAGGCAGAAGGATATTTTAACCTGATGAATTACATCACGCAATCCTTCCTTTTTGCTGCAGTGATGGGAGTACTGACCACAGCTGTGGTCATGATTTTTTTGAGGTCGAGCCTAAAGGTCGAGCTACCCGAATAATTTAGACAGCAACAGTTCCTTTTTTCCTATCTTTGAGAGGTTTTACAAACAAATTTACCAGTTGGAGGAGCACTACATCAAGCACCAATACGATCCTATTTTGCCAAAAAAGCAAGAATGGCCTGTGGTTAGGCTTGCCCGTGAGCGTAAAGAATTTGTTAAAAAGGTAGCTACTCAAGCTGAGGAAAGAATTTTGGATTTGATTGGAAAAAATCCTGAAATTTTAAAAGAAGAACTTGAAACCACCCTTTACCGAGAAAAGCTGCGTATCAAGCAAAATCCTTGGGATGTAGACCCAGACGATGAAGGGTCTTTTTGGGGAGAAGTAAAAAACAACTTACTCCAAATCCATGCTTCAGGATCCCTTTCCAAAACCAAGAAAATGGAAGCCTACAGGGAAGTATTACAAAAAATTACTTCCAGGTATTCAGAAGAAATTGCCTCCAATTTTAAAGCGACCCACTACAAATTTACACGTAGCGTGGTGACTTATGGGTTTTCTCGCTTACTCAATGCCGCGCGGGTGAAGGGCTTTGGCTCCTTATTCAGCAATCAATATACGCTTCAAGATAAAATTCAAATTACCGGACAGACTGCGCAAATCAGAGAACTGGCGACCAAGGGGACTATCGTGATGGTCCCTACTCATTTTTCGAATTTGGATAGCATTTTGATCGGCTGGATAATTTCAGTCTTGGGAATGCCTCCATTCATTTATGGGGCAGGTCTCAACCTTTTCAATATTTCCATTTTTGCCTACTTTATGAATGCCTTGGGGGCATACAAGGTGGATCGTAGAAAGAAGAATTTGATGTACTTGGAGACCCTCAAGACTTATTCCAAAGAGGCCATTCAATTTGGTTGCCACAGCTTATTTTTTCCAGGAGGCACCCGCTCGAGAAGTGGGATTATTGAATCCAAACTGAAGTTGGGGCTACTCAGCACTGCCATAGAATCGCAGCGAGCAAACTTCCAGCAAGGCATTACAGATGTTTCTGGCAAGATTTTCATCGTCCCTGTGACTATCAATTACCACTTTGTATTAGAAGCTCCAAGTCTTATTCAAGATTACTTGAGCATGACAGGACAAGAGCGGTATTACAAGGAAAATGATGAATTTTCTACCTCCTACAAGATTTCGAAATTTCTTTTCAAATTTTTCACCAAAGGCTCGGATATTTCTGTTTCCATAGGTCAGGCCATGGACGTGATGGGCAACTACGTGGATCAGGACGGCAAAAGTCTAGATAAGTGGGGGAGAGAAGTGAATACTGAGGAATATTTTATGTCTAACGGTAAAATCACGGTAGATGCGCAGCGGGAAGAAGAATACACCCAGATGCTTGGCAAGCGGATTGTCGAGGAATTTCATAAAATCAATCGCGTATTCAGCTCCCATTTGGTGGCTTTTGTGGCCTTTGAACTGATTCAAGCAAAAAATTCCAAGCTTGACTTATTTAACTTAATCCGCCTTCCTCAAGAGGATTTAGTGGTCGACTATGAGGAATTCAAAGCGGCTGCTCAGCTAGTATTGGATAAGATTTTTGAGCAAAAATCCCTCGGAAAAATTGATGTGGCGCCCCATCTCTACCGATCTATGGATGAAATTATCTCCCATGGTCTAGACAATGTTGGGATGTACCACGCCAAACGACCCTTAATCAAAGATAAGGAGGGCAATCTGGCTACTGAAGACATGAGTTTGCTATATTTTTACCACAATAGACTTCACGGGTATGGCCTTGAAAAACTCTTCTAAATCTCAGCCCATTGGTGTAATTGGAGTGGGGAGCTTTGGCACAGCCATTGCCAATATGCTGGCAGAAAAAAACGAGGTGTTGGTTTATTCTCGTAAACAAGAAGTGGTAGATGAAATTAATACCCAGCACAGTGCTTCTGGCAAAGCACTAAACCCAAAAATTCAGGCTACATTTTCTCCAGAAAATCTATGTAGTGCATGTGGTGTACTATTTTTTATGATCCCCTCTGCTGCTTTTTTAGAAGTTACCCGGACTTTTGCCCCTTTTTTGCATCCCTATCACCTAGTAATTCATGGGACCAAGGGGTTGGTTGTTCAGCTTTCAAATGGCGAAGAGTTAGATACGGTGGTCCAGCTTCGCCGAAATCAAATTCTGACCATGAGCGAGGTGATTGTTCAAGAAACCCTTGCCGTACGGGTAGGGTGTTTGGCAGGACCCAATATTTCTAAGGAACTCACTGATGGGCAGCCGGCAGCTACCGTGATTGCAAGTAAATACAATGAAGTCATTCACGAAGGACAGCGCCTCCTGCGATCTGAAAAATTCCAAGTCTATGGAAACGCAGATATTATCGGTGTAGAACTAAGTGGCGTCCTCAAAAATATTATCGCTATTGCTGCAGGGGCCTTGGCAGGATTAGGGCTAGGTGAAAATGCCAAAGGTCTTTTGATCTCACGAGGGATTGTAGAAATGGCGCATTTAAGTAAGGCCCTTGGAGGTACTGCTAGTTCAGTTATTGGCCTTTCAGGTATTGGCGATTTAGTGACTACATGCAACTCTCCTGATTCTAGGAATTTTACAGTTGGATATCGTCTTGCAAAAGGGGAAAGTTTACCTCAAATTTTAGAGGGATTGGAGGAGGTGGCAGAAGGGGTCAATACCATTCGAATCGTAGATGCTTTTTTGAAAACGGCAGGTATCCGTGCGCCTATCACCGAAAATTTACACCGTGTTCTATTTGAAGACCTACCCATTGAAGAGGCCCTTCTGTTTTTGATGAAATATCCTTTTAGCGTGGATGTAGATTTTGTTTAATTTGAATATCCGCAGCAATCCAATCGATGGAAAAATAGGCAAGATCGATCTGTCAATGGTCAATTGTCCTCGATCTATCGCCGATTCGATGCAGCAGCAAGTTTAGTGTATTCTAATTGGAAGGAATCAGTTTGATCAAAAGTCCTGTTCCTTCTGTAATGGCATATAAATACCCATCTGGACTCTGCGACACCTGTCTTACTCGACCAATACCTGGGAGTAATTTTTCTTGCCCTGTTACCTGTTTGTTATTCAGTTCTACGCGGGCGATGTGGGTACCTGCAAGCGCCGCTACGAGTATATTGCCTTTCCATGAGGGATATTTATCGGACGTCACCAAAGTCATTCCACAGGTGGCAATGGAAGGAACCCAATACGTAATGGGCTGTTCCATCCCCTCTTTTTCTGTGAGGTCTGTAATTGGTGTGCCGTTGTAATTGATGCCATAGGTGATCACTGGCCAACCGTAATTTTTTCCTTTTTCGAGTATATTCAATTCATCTCCACCCCGAGGACCATGTTCTACTTCCCAAAGTCGGTTGGTGACCTTGTCAAAAAACAATCCCTGAGGATTTCGATTGCCATAGGTCCAGATTGAGCCGATAGCGCCTGGCATAGAAATAAATGGATTGTCGGCAGGGATCCTACCATCGTCATGGATGCGATGTACTTTTCCATGAGAATTTTTTAAGTTTTGTGCATTGTCTTGGCTACCTCGCTCACCATTACTAAAGTAAAGGTAGTTTTCATTGTCAAAAACGATACGGCTTCCGTAGTGAGTTCCTCCCTTCCATTCTGGGGTGGTGACTATCAGTTCTTCAAAGGAAGAAACGCGCGTACCAGTTAGTTTGAATCGCGCGATGGCCGTGGCACCTCCATCCCCAACAGGCTTGGCATAGGCGATGTAAATCCACCCATTCTCTGCAAAATTCGGATGAATAGTTACATCCAATAAACCTGCTTGTCCTGTAGTGTAAAAAGATGGGAGGCCAGAAACCTTTTCACCGGTAAAACGGTCATTTTTGAAAATTAGAAGTTCTCCTTTTTTCTCAGTAATCAATAAAGTTTCAGCATTGAGCCAGGTCATCCCCCAAGGGTTTTGAAAGTCCCGGTGGAGGGTATCAACCTTGATGACCATCTTCTCTGTTTGCGTGGTAAATTTCAAATTGGGAAGGGAATCTGGTGCTAGGTCTCCTTCCTTTGCCTGACAAGAAAAAAGAGGGGAAGTCAATAAAAATAGTCCTAGTAGGATTAAAACGTTAGTTTTCATGCTGGTTAAGATTTTATTCTAGTAACGTTTGGTCGCTACTTAGAGTTTGGGGGAATAAAATAAAATATCCTCAATCCTACGTGAGGGTTAAAAAAAGAGGCTGTCTTACTTACTAGGGACAGCCTCTTTCTGAGTAGTGTATAAAAATTTAGCGTATGGGGAGTAGTTTTACCAATAATCCAGTCGCTTCTGTAATCGCATAAATATAGCCATCTGGGCTCTGAGCTACTTGCCGAACCCTTCCGATATCTTGGAGTAATTTTTCTTCTTTCACGTAAGTAGTTCCATTCATTTCCACTCGAGCAATGTGCTGCTTGGCCAAGGCAGCAACTAAGATATTTCCTTTCCAGGCAGGGTACTTATCGGAAGTGACTAGGGCTATACCACAGGTAGCAATGGAAGGAACCCAATAATGCTTCGGTTGTTCCATTCCTTCTTTTTCGGTGAATTCAGTAATGGGGGTTCCATCGTAGTTGATTCCATAGGTAATTATTGGCCAACCATAATTTTTTCCTTTCTCAATTAGATTCAATTCATCTCCCCCCATCGGTCCGTGTTCAACTTCCCAAATTCGGTCGTTTTCGGAATCGTAAATTAGCCCCTGTGGGTTCCTGTTTCCATAGGTCCAAATGGAACTCCTATTTCCTAGGGAGTCTTGGAATGGGTTGTCTTCAGGAATACTTCCATCGTCCTTGATTCGGTGGATTTTGCCGTGTGCATTGTTTAAATTTTGGGCATTCATTGGAATATTTCCTTTATCACCATTGGAAAAATAAAGGTAGCCCGCATTATCAAAAATAATTCGGCTCCCAAAGTGGCGACCTCCCTTCCAAGATGGGCCTGCTACAATTAATTCTTCTTGGTCCACTGCGGTTGTCCCCTCCAATTTGAATCTTAAGATGGCAGTAGCACCGGTACTGTCTTCAAAGTGTTTGGCATAGGAAATATAAATCCAGCCATTTTCTGCATAGTTGGGATGCACAGCAATGTCCAAAAGCCCAGCTTGATTGACCTGGTGTACCGCAGGAAGGCCCGAGATTTTTTCACCAGTAAATTTATCTTCGTTAAATACCAAAATTTCTCCTTTTCGCTCGGTTACGAGAAGCCTTCCATCGGGAAGCCAGGTCATCCCCCAGGGATTTTCAAATTCGCTATGGAGGGTATCTACTTTGATGAGCAAGTTTTCGGTTTGGGTAGCGAATCTTTCGTCAATAACAAGTGCTTCTTCCTTTGGGCCACAAGAGGACAAAAAGAAAGGGGTCGCCAAAAGTGCGACAAGGGACAAATACTGCAAACGTTTGGTCATAAGAGAATTAAGTTAGGTCACAAATGTAAAAATCTCTGGTTATTTCTCAGCATAAATGTGAGTAGTGGTTCAAGTTATAGCCTTGAAAAAGAAAATATTGCTGGTGTTTTTTGAATCTTGGGTTATCCTATTTGGTGTGCCTTGAATGGAAAAGAGCCCTCTTGTCCATTATTGAATAAATGGGCTCCTAGCGCATCATGTTGGAGGAGCTTTTGTCCAGGATGCGTCTACTTAGCGTAATCTCGTTTAACTCTTGCTTTCTAGGCCACAAAAGAAACACGGTTTGAGGTTCATTTTATTGAGCAATGATCTTTGGACTGTCGGTGATTATCTACAGTTACTCAACTAGATTAAACGCTACTATTGCGATTGCACGTAATCAGCTAATTTTAAGTAAAAAAGTAGGGATTATTGTGTTTAGCAGTTCGATTTTGCTAACTTTTACTAACTAATCCTTAAATACGCATGCCTACACGCCGCCATTTTCTTCACCAAGCAGGTCTTACTACACTTGCATTTAGTCTTCCATTTTCCACCAATTTTGCACAGGAAGCTGGTCAAAAAGATCAAAAAGTTTTAAGAGTAGCTATCATGGGGCTTGGAAGCTACGGCTCTCGAGTTGCCGAAGCGATGAAGGATTGTTCTAGAGCAAAGCTAGTCGGTGTAATTAGCGGCACTCCATCCAAAATAGAAGTGTGGCAGCAGAAATATGGGATACCTCCGGAGAATTGCTATTCCTACGATACAGTAGCGGAAATCAAGAATAACAAGGACATCGATGCGGTGTATGTGATTACACCAAATGCCCTACACAAAGAACATACAATTGCATTAGCCAAGGCTGGTAAACATGTCATTTGTGAAAAACCTATGGCTGTCAACGCACAAGAGGGGCAGGAGATGATTGCTGCCTGTAAAGCAGCGGGGGTAAAGCTCTTGATTGGTTACCGCATGCATTTTGAGGCCAACACCCAGGATATTGTCAAAAAGCAGCGTGCAGGTGAATTTGGCAAAACACTTTTTTTCCAAGGGCTGAGTGGTTTTGTGATTGGCGATCCCTCCCAGTGGCGGCTAAACAAGGCCTTATCTGGAGGAGGGGCGATGATGGATATTGGCATCTACTCCATCAATGGGGCACGCTACATGTTGGGGGAGGAACCGATTTGGGTAACGGCGCAGGAAACGAAAACCGATCCCATTAAATTTAAAGAAGGCATAGACGAGACCATCACCTTCCAGATGGGATTTCCCTCAGGCGCAACTGCCTCCTGTTTGTCCACCTACTCCCTCAACTATTTGGATAAATTTTTTCTAAATGGAACGAAAGGCTTTGCAGAAATGCAACCTTCCACAGGATACGGTCCCATCAAGGCTAAGACTCATTCTGGTCCACTCGAGCACACCCATGTGACCCATCAAACCACCCAAATGGACGAAATGGCGGCGATTATCTTGGATGGGAAGCAACCGCTAATTCCAGTGGATGGAGAGGAAGGATTGAAGGACATGCGGATAGTCGATGCCATCTTCCAAGCGGTCAAATCTGGTCAAAAGGTATTTATTCCAGGATAATCGTGGGATTAGAGTGGCTGGAGGTTACACCTAGCTCAGTGGTGGGCTTCCTGCTGCATTAATTTCCTTACTTACAGTGTAATAGCCCCCAATGAATTGAATGGCAGTCTTATTTCTTTTGAATCTGGTAAAAAATGGGAAGTTCTAACTAGTGATCCGGTAAGAGATCAGATCGCAAATGCAAGCCAAACAGTGCGTATTCTATTATTCAAAAAGGTGTGGATGCTCTCCTTTTAAGTGACTTAAAAACCCCTCTAAAGCTCCGTCTAGAATCTGATATACTTCCTCAAACTCTTTTTCTCCTCCATAATAAGGGTCCGGAACAGGAAGCCCTGTTTCTCCAGGGGCAAAGTTCCGCATTAGGTGGATATTTGTGTTTTGATAAGGGGTTTTCTCTTTGAGTTGAATTAAGTTTTTCAGGTTTTGTTCATCCATCGCTAAGATGTAGTTAAACTCCCGAAAATCTGTTCGAAGCACCTGTCTTCCACGGTGGTGAATAGTAATTTTATTTTTCGTTGCACAACGAATAGTTCGTTCATCTGGAAGTTCCCCAATATGAAAATCAGAGGTTCCAGCACTATCTGATTTGATTTTTTTCTCCAATCCCAAGCCTTTAATTTTGGCATTAAATATTCCTTCTGCCAAAGGAGATCGGCAGATATTTCCCAAACAAACGAACAAAACGTGAATCATTTCAATTGCTTAACTGTCTTCCCAAACTATTTGGGATCAGCATACCATTTAGAGGGTGAAGGATTGTAAAAGATTGATTAGTAGGATGTAAAAAAAAGAAGCTCAGGGTGTCCTTGCAAGCAAAAACGAAAAAAAATATAGATGTCTAAGGGAATGCCTACTTTTGAGGGATGAATGTACTCTATTACCTAATTGTGGAAATGGCAGGTGGGTTGCTGCCCCTCTTAGGTATTTTTGTGCCAAAAATCAGGTTCTTTTTGAACCAACGAAAAAGTTTAATTACTCCGCTTGCAAACTTTCGTGCCACTCATGCTGGACCTTTGACCTGGTTTCATGTGGCCTCTCTTGGGGAATATGAGCAAGCTAAACCGGTAATTGCTGCTTTGAAGATGAGCGAACCAGAAACTTGGGTGGTGGTTAGTTTTTTTAGTGCTTCTGGTTATGAACCTGTAAGCAAGAAGCCGCAGGATGGAGTGGATTGGATTACATACCTTCCACTAGATCGAAGGAGGATGGCAGAGCAATTTGTGGAGGTTTTACAGCCTAGCAGAAGTATTTTTGTTAAGTACGACCTATGGTACCATCACTTACAGGCATTGAAAAATAGAGACATTCCTACTTACCTGATTGCAGCTTCTTTCAGACATGAACAAGTGTATTTTTCGTGGTATGGCGGTTTTTTTCGAAAGATGCTGGTCAATATGAATTGGATTTTTACACAGAATGAAGTGAGTGTTCAGCTTTTAGCCCGGCTAAATTTTGCCCAAGTGAGTTTTACTGGGGATACGCGTTTTGATCGTGTGGCCGCGACGGCAACTCAACCCCTAGACTTTCCTAAACTGAAAAATTGGATCCAAGGACGTACCACTTTAGTCATTGGGTCTGCCTGGGAAGAAGATATGGATTTACTTATTCCCTTGATCCAATCCAAACCAGAATGGAAATGGATCATTGCTCCGCATGCGATTGATTCTAGTGCAATACAACGCTGGTCCGCTAGACTTACTGCTCCCACACAAAAATATTCCGACTGGAATGAAGAAAATTCTCATCAAATTTTATTTATTGATAACATTGGTATGCTGTCTTCACTCTACCAATTTGCCCATTTGGCGTATGTAGGTGGAGGCTTTGGTAAAGGACTACACAATATTTTGGAGCCCTTGGGTTTTGGTGTTCCTGTAATTTTTGGTAAGCCCGTGCGAGCATCCAAATTTCCAGAAGCAGACCAAAGTCAAAGAGCTGGATGTGGGTTTGCTGTAAGGAATACAAGTGAACTTCAGGCAGTAGTCGACCGTCTTGAGCATCCGGAATTTTATGGCCAATCTGTAGCTGCAGCTAATCAGTGGGTAAAATCGAACTTGGGAGCCGCTGCACGAATTGTTAATCAACTAACTGCCTCATCACAAACAAAATGAAAGGAAGAGTCATCAAATCTACTGGGAGTTGGTACCTAGTTCATACGGAACATGGGATACTTTCTGCAAGGTTGAAAGGAAAATTTAAGCAAGATGAACTCAAATTGACCAACCCAATTGCTGTAGGGGATTGGGTAATTTTGGAAAAAGAAATAGGACAGGAGTCTGCAGTCATCGAAGAAATTTTGCAGCGAGACAATTATGTGATCCGAAAATCAACACGAAAACAGCATTTTTCACACATTATTGCCAGCAATATCGACCAAGCCATTTTGGTGATTACCATGAAGAAACCAAGGACTTCCCTAGGTTTTATAGATCGATTTTTAGTAGCTACTGAGAGCTATGGAATACCCACTTTGCTACTTGTGAATAAGATGGACCAACTTGAAGGGGAGGAAGAACAAGATTGGCTTCAAGATATTCACGAGATTTACGAGCCTCTTGGGTATCCTGTGCTTGAAGTTTCTGCCTTGATGGAAAAAAATCTTGATACGAAGATGTTTCCCTATATTCAAGGTAAATCAAGTCTTATTTCTGGACATTCTGGTGTAGGTAAAAGCACCTTATTGAATGCACTTTTACCTAATGCAAGGCAGGAAACCCAAGAAATATCAGATTATAGTGCCAAAGGGGTGCATACCACTACATTTGCTGAATTATTTTTCTTGTCAGGTTCAGGAGATTTAATTGACACACCAGGAATTAAGGAATTTGGAATTTTGGATGTGGAAGAAGAGGAATTATCTCATTTTTTTCCAGAAATGAGGCAGTACTTAGGGCAGTGTAAATACAACAATTGTACACATGTAAATGAGCCTGGGTGTACGGTGCTTCAAAAATTGGAGGAGGGCTACATTCATCCCTATCGGTACCAGAGCTACTTGAATATACTTAACCAAGAGGATAGCTATCGATAAAGTGTTTTGAAACTAGGGTAAATTGGTCTAATTTTCATTTTTAAAAATAACAATCAATGAGCGAGGTACTGAATCACAAGCAAGTAGGACAAAAAATCACCCGAATGGCTTTTGAAATCTATGAGCGAAACCTCCATGCTACTGGAGGGATGGTGGTTGCGGGGATTACTGGAATGGGTACCATCTTGGGACATTTGATTGCTACAGAACTACGTAAAATTTCTCCTTTCCAGGTAGAGGAAGTGGAAGTTATTTTGGATAAGCAGGCGGTTTCTACTTCTGATGTAAAGCTTTCTGTTGACATTCCTTTAAAAGGGAAAACAATTCTGCTGGTTGACGACGTTCTCAATACGGGCAAAACACTGGTGTATGCACTTAAGCCTTTTTTGGGCTATGAGGTTGAAAAAATGGAAATTGCCGTACTGGTCAATCGAAGTCATGGCCTCTTTCCAGTAAAGCCAGATTATACAGGATTTGAATTGGCAACCACTTTCAACGAGCACATTCGTGTTAATTTTTCAGACAATTCTTACGCTGTTCACTTACACTAAATTTCCATGTCACTTCATTCCTCTGCTTCGGTGAAGCGCATAACTACCCATACGCTTCAAGAGATGAAGCTTCGAGGAGAAAAAATCTCCATGTTGACAGCCTACGATTTTTCTATGGCAAAAATTGTCGATGAGGCAGGGATGGATATTCTATTGGTAGGAGATTCCGCATCGAATGTCATGGCAGGCCATGAAACTACCCTACCTATCACCTTGGATCAAATGATCTACCATGCATCGGCCGTGGTACGGGCAGTAAAAAGAGCTTTTGTTGTCGTAGATATCCCTTTTGGAAACTATCAAGGAAATAGTTCAGAGGCACTTCGATCTGCTATCCGAATTATGAAGGAATCTGGAGCGCATGCAGTTAAAGTAGAGGGAGGTGCCGAAATTAAGGAATCTGTCTTACGGATATTGAGTGCTGGGGTGCCGGTGATGGGACATTTGGGCTTGACGCCACAGTCTATTTACAAGTTTGGTACCTACACCGTCCGAGCTCGAGAGGAGGAGGAAGCTGAAAAATTAATAGAAGATGCCAAACTCCTAGAGGCCTGCGGGTGCTTTGCCCTTGTTTTGGAAAAAATTCCTGCAGCCCTAGGTAAGCGAGTAGCAGAAGCGCTCGCTATTCCCGTAATTGGGATTGGTGCTGGAGGGGATGTGGATGGGCAAGTGCTCGTCATGCACGACCTTTTAGGAATCACCCAAGAGTTTAAGCCTCGATTCTTAAGGCGCTATGCGGACCTTCAAAAAACAATGACCGAAGCTTTTCAAAATTACATTGCGGATGTGAAATCGAAAGATTTCCCCAATTCTTCTGAGAGTTATTGAATTTTTTGTTTCTATGCTAATCAGGAATTGGTATACCAACCGGTCCGATTTGTATTAGTCCTTGTTGAATTCCATTTAGGCAGAGTTTTTTAGATGTTCATCTATACGTAAAATAAAGTCACTCAAGACATTCATGTAGTTGATGAAGGCATCGTAAGGCGTATCGTAAGGACTGAAATATTCATGTACCGATCCATCCGAAAAGAATTTGGTACAGATGTAGTAAAAGTGATCAGAGGTCTGAAGATATTCCCAATCTCGAAGGAGATCTGGGTCTTTGACCTTTCTAATATTTCTTTCCAGTTCAAATAAGCGGTCAAATGCCTCGTCTTGCATGTCATTACCCAACCATGCAGTGAGGTCACGTTCTTCATCTGCCCAAGAAATAGGGCTAGATACATGAATGGTTCCGACTGTAGGAAGTGCGTTTATCACTTCGGTAGGGGTAGAGAAGGTAAAGTTGGACTGAGTGAAAATTGTCTCAGGGAGGTGTCGCATAAAGTCAAAAATTCCTGATTCTGCCCATTGGTGCTCTCCAAACGTTTCGTAATCCATAAACAGGTTGACTACAGGTTCTTCCTTGGGAAGGGCGTTGAGCCAAGACACAAATTTATCTGTGGTTAGGGGAAAATCTCCCCATGTTTTATCTCCAAATCGAAAGGCAATGTCATCTGATAGTCGAAAATTTTTCAAAAGCACCTTAAGCTTTGGATTCACTGAATTGGAATAGACATAATTAGGGCTTTTCCACCCCAAAACATGCTTGGCTCCTTCGGTAAGCATTCCCTGATAACCCAATTCAGCGACCATTTCCCCAATCGTATCAGAGTAGATTAACTCGGTATTCCGGAATACTTTAGGGCTATAGCCGTTAAAAAGTTCCTTGATTCGATCCTGGTGCTTGTGAACTAAGGAAGCGAATTCTTCCTTGCTTTTGAGAGCTGCTAAGGAGTGGGAATAAGTTTCGTTGAGAAGTTCTACATGACCTGTAGCTACTAAGCGCTGGAAACTTTCAAGTACATCAGGGGCATAAGCTTCTAATTGGTCCAAAAAAGTGCCAGAAATGGAAAAAGCCACCTTGAACCGACCTTCATAACGCTGGATGAGTTCAAGCAATAAGGCGTTCATTGGGAGATAGCATTTTTGTGCCACTTTTCGAATAACGCTCCGGTTGAGGTAGTCATTCCAATAATTGTGGTCTTCTCCAATATCAAAAAATCGGTATGGCTTCAATCGGAAGGGTTGATGTACTTGGAAATAAAAACAGATCGTTCTCATGCGCGTTGAGCTATAGTTTTTTCGTAAACTGTGACTAGTTTGGCAGCGACATGCTCCCATTTCAATTTTTTCAATTCCGATGCTCCCAGTTCTGTAAACATTCGAGCGATACTGTGATAATGCAAAAGTCCAAAAATGGCATCAGCCATCGCGTCCACATCCCAAAAATCAATTTTGATTGCATTTGTCAATACCTCAGCCACTCCAGATTGCTTGGAGATAATCACAGGGGTATTGTGTCGAACTGCTTCCAAAGGTGCAATACCAAAGGGTTCCGATACAGAAGGCATCACATACACGTCACTAATAGCATACATGTGATCGACATCATCCCCTTTCAAGAATCCGGTAAAATGAAATTTGGTTCCCATACGAAGTTCTGCCACGCGGTCCACCATCTTGGTCAATAGATCTCCAGATCCTGCCATAACAAAGCGTACATTAGGGTCTCGATCAATCACCTTCTTTGCAGCTTCTACAAAGTATTCGGGTCCCTTTTGATACGTAATTCTGCCAAGAAAGGTGACAATTTTTTCAGGCACTTTTTTTTGGTAAGAAGAGGTAATGATGCTTGCATCCAATACTGCGTTATGAAGTACAGTTACCTTCTCAGGTGGGATCCCGTATTTTCGAACACAAATATTTTTAGTTAGCTGACTGACAGCCACTACATGGTCAGCAGCATGCATGCCTGCACGCTCAATCTCAAATACTGGAAAGTTGACAGACTCCCCTGATCGGTCGTACTCAGTCGCATGTACATGAACGACCAGAGGCTTTCCACTAATTTCTTTGGCGGCGATTCCTGCCGGATAGGCTAGCCAGTCGTGTGCATGGATGATGTCAAAATCACTTCGATCTCGGGCTATTTGTGCTCCAACAAGTGCATACCGGGAGACTTCTTCCATCAAGTTTTTACCATACTTGCCACTAAATTGATAATTCGTGGAAAAAATACTTTCTGCTACATCTGTTCGGTCATGCAGGGAGTAGTCGGTGAACTTTTTAAATTCTTGTGGACCAAGGTAGGGGATTAGGTAGCTGTTGACTTCGAGGTAGGTCAGATTTTTCCAAAGTTTTTTAAATCTGCGTTCTCGGTAGTCCACGGTGATGCCACTGGCATTGACAAAATCAGCTACAGGCTCCTCGTCTCCCCAAAGCTTGGGGACTACAAAAATCACTTCTTGCTTGTGCACATTCATGCCTTGTACCAATCCATAGCAGGCGGTACCTAATCCTCCAGAAATATGTGGCGGAAACTCCCACCCAAACATGAGTACTTTCATAGAAAATCGGTTATACCTGTTTGACTAAGTCCATCATTCGCAGTAGTTCTGCGATACTCCAAGCTTGTGATACTGAACCTTTAGGTCGGTGTGGGGCATCCCCATCGTAAATTTCTGCTACTGTGCCTACTCCGTACTGAGTCATCACCCCATCAAAGCCTTTGATAATTTTTTCAACAAAAATCTTTGCCGCCTTTCCATGCAATTTGAGGTAACCTTCTGCGAAATGACCTAAAAGCCAAGCCCAGATTGTTCCGTTGTGGTAGGCCTGATCTCGGCTAATTTGATTTCCAAAATAATATCCTTTGTACCCAGGATCGTCAGGGGAAAGAGAGCGAAGTCCTCTTGGGGTAACGAGTTTGGACTTGACTAATTCCAAAACTTTATCACATTTTTCCTCATCTAAAATCACATAGGGGAGGGAAGTTGCAAAAATCATGTTTGGACGAATGGACCAATCCTTTTCTTCTCCATGAACCACATCCGCGAGATAACCATATTGCCAAGACCAAAATTCACGTTCGAACGATTCCTTTACTTGAAGGGCTAGGTTGCCATATTCTTTTTCTCCACTCAGTTCATGGTAGAAGCACAACGCATTGTACCATAAGGCTTGAATTTCTACAGGACATCCCATCCGAGGGGTTACTGGTCCGTCTGGTGTAATGGCATCCATCCAGGTAAGTGCAACCCCTTCTTGTCCTCCTGAGATCAGGCCTGAAGGGAGCATGTGAATGTTGAAATCTGTTCCTTCCTTGTATCCTTCGATAATACCACGGAGCTTAGATAGGTAGCGGTCTTGAATTGTTTTTTTATCTCCTGTATAGTGGATGTAGTTCTGTAGTGACCAAAAAAACCAAAGTGGGGCATCCATAGAAGTCATATTGGTGAAAGTTCCACTACCGATGTTGGGAAAAAGTGCTCCTTTAAGGTCCTTGGACATGGTGTCCATGATTTCTAGGAAGGTGCTAGAATCTCCTGTTGCCAATGTCAATCCTGGAGCAGCAATAAATGTATCTCTCCCCCACCAGCCAAACCATGGGTAGCCTGCAATGATACGTACTTCCCCATTTCGATTTCGAATAAACTGTCCTGCAGAATTTTTTAAGCAATTCTCAAAATTATTCCTTGGAATTCGCCTTTCAATTTCTTTTTCAAATGCTAGCGCTCGGGTTTCTGGATCTGCATCTGTCAATCCTGCTGAAAAAATAACGGACTCCCCTTTGCTGATTTCAAACTCTAAGCACCCTGGTACAAATAAATCTTCTTGGTACTCGTATCCACGTTCTCGCTCTTGGATGTATTCCAGTTTGTAATACCAATCGGGGTTAGAAATAAAAGTAGTTTCCTTGGACATTTGAAGGTATAGGGGATCGTAATTTGGGTATAGCTGAAACCGAACTCCATTGTTCACTTGATCGAAAGCCATATTGATGTGACTGTTTGCTTTCTGTAGCTCATGGTATCCTCGAAATGCTAGGAACGGTTGGATACGAAGAGTAGTTGGGGATTGAGCCTCCAACAAAGTATAACGGATCATTACCCGATCACGGTTGGAATCTAAAATCAATTCTTTTTGAAGCAGCACTCCTCCCACCCTGTAAGTGAGCTTTGGGATGGGTTCGGAGTTGAAATCTTCTAGGTATTTGTGGCCTCTAGGAGCATAGTTGCCAGGAAATTTAGCAATTCCTAAATTAAAGCTTGCTCCGCGCTGAATAACAGTCTCGTGAACGGTGGATAGCATCACGTGGTTTTGTGAGTCAATCTGTGGCTGTGGGACGACCAATAAACCGTGGTATTTTCTGGTATTGCATCCTATGATGGTGGTACTGGTATAGGCGCCTGATCGATTGGATCGAATGATCTCTCGCTCCAAAGAATAATTCAGGTTGATTAATTGAGATTTATCGAAATGGATATAGCTACTCATCGGAGAACATTGAATGAAACTAAAAATAAGGGATTAGTTGGTTAAGAAAAATTAAAGCGAAAAAAATAAAGAGTTGACATTCACTTTTTCTATTGTTAGGAAAAAATATGGATTGAAATTGATTTAGGTGAGTTGTGGTCTATGGACAATCGATTCTAGATAGTTTCTGAAGTAATTCACGCATTTATAAAGCCACTGTCAAAATTTCGGGTAACCCTAAAATAAATTATAAAAAAAATAGGTGTTGGCCACCTTTACACAAAATTGGGAAAAATCGAATGGGTTGGTTTTTAATCCAATCCAAGCAAGAACTGTTTAAAAGAATTAAAACTAGCAGTTAGGGGGATGGTCTTTTTTTCTCCTTTTTGAAAAATAGCCAACCGCTCTGGCAATTTTATTTTTTTGCGAATTGCTTTTTCCACAACATCTTGAAACTTACCAGGATGTGCAGTCTCCAAAAATATCCCCTGACAATCATTTTCAATTTCTAGGAATTGTTTTAATCCAAGGTACCCAATAGCTCCATGTGGATCCAAGGTGTAGCCTCGGCGATATACAGATTGCATGGCCTCAACGGTCTGTGCATCTGAAAAAAAATAACCCTTGACCTGGTTTCGAAATTTCTCCTCATCTCCTTCAAATAAATTTAAAAGCCGAGAAAAATTACTTGGATTTCCTACATCCATCGCATTGGAAAGTGTAGGAATAGAGGGTTTGGCTTCAAAATAGGATCCCATTAAAAACGTTGGGACTACCTTATTTTCATTGGTAGCAGCAATAAATTGCGTAATGGGCAGGCCCATCCGTTGTGCTAAAACTCCTGCTGCAAGGTTGCCCAAATTCCCACTTGGTACTGAAAAAACAATTTTTCCAGTTTTCTTTGGTAGTCGGGAGTAGGCATAGAAATAATAGAGGCACTGAGGAACCCACCGTGCAACATTGATTGAATTTGCAGAAGTCAAAATGAGTTTTTCGTTGAGCTCTGGATCTATAAACGCCTGCTTAACCAAAGATTGGCAATCGTCGAAAACTCCTTCAACTTCCAGGCAAATTATATTTTTCCCTAGGGAAGTAAATTGTTTTTCTTGAAGTAGGCTCACTTTACCTTTTGGGTAAAGTATAATTACCTCCACCCCTGCTACATTCAGAAATCCATTAGCTACTGCACCTCCTGTATCTCCTGAAGTAGCTACCAAAATGCGAGTTTTCTTAGCACTCGTTTCCACAAGCATCCCCAATAACTTGGCACAAAATCGAGCGCCAAAATCTTTGAATGCTAATGTTGGGCCATGAAACAACTCAAGACTAAAAACGTTTTGCTCAACGGGTACTAGTGGGGCATCAAAAGTCAAAGTATGGTCTACTAATTCTTGAATTTGCGCATTTGTTAAATCGCTAGCAAACAAAGCCCCAATTACGCGATAGCCAATTTCTCGAAAACTTAAATTCGATAGCTCTTCCATCCAAGCTTCCGGAAAAGTGGGAATGGTTAAAGGCATAAATAGTCCGTTGTCTGGTGCTAGACCCTTTAGTACTGCCTCTTGAAGAGACACCTTTAATTCGCGATTCGTAGTGCTATAGTACTGCATAAAATAAGCTAATCAAGGACATAGGCCCCCTTTGTATTGATCGATGAATGGTAACCATCCACACCTAGTCCAAATGAATCGTAAACCAAACGAGCGGCTTCAAGTATTTGCTGAACCTGGTCTCTCCCTTTAATAAGTACAAAAAGTGTTGGTCCGGAGCCGGAAATCCCCATTCCCAGTGCTCCTGCAGCTAAAACAGCTTCTTTGACTTGATAAAAAGCTGGAATTAAGGTTGCTCGATAAGGTTCTGCAATGACGTCTTTCAAGGACCTGCCGATTAATTCAAAATCTTCTTGGAAAAGCCCTGCAATCAAACCCCCTACGTTGCCAGACTGAATTGTAGCCTGAGCCACAGCAATTCGATCCCGGATTACTGCTCTTGAATCTGCTGTATTTAATTCAAAATGAGGGTGAAGCAGAATACATTCTAAATTGTTTGGTACAGGTAATTTGATGATGTCTAACGGCTGATAGTCGCGAATAAGGACAATTCCCCCTAGCAAACAAGGAGCCACATTGTCAGCATGTCCTGTTCCACAAGCAATTTTTTCTGCGGCCATTGCAAAGGGGAGTAATTGTTTTGTTTCAAATGGATCACCTAGAAGCCTGTTTGTAGCCACCAATGCTGCCACGGCACTTGCGGCACTTGAGCCCAGTCCTGAACCCAAAGGGAGCCCCTTTTCCAAGTAAATTTCAAGCCCAATTGTTCTATCTAATTCAGTTAATAGGGCTCGAACTGCTACAGCACAGGTGTTTTTGGTTGGATCCAGGGGAAGTTTTCCATGGTCTCCTGTGATCGAAACTACCTGAATACCAGGTTCTTTTTTTTCTTTAACTTTTACAATATCTCCTAATGTTTCGATAGCAAAACCGAGAATATCAAACCCGCAGGATACATTTGCTACTGTAGCTGGAGCAAAGGCACGTACTTCCCCTTTCATTCTCGGGTGTAGTTACCAATTCGAATCACGTCTGCAAATACACCAGCTGCAGTCACATCAGCCCCAGCTCCTGGTCCGCGGATGATCATGGGACGATCATTGTAGCGGTCAGTAGTTAACAAAATCATGTTGTCACTCCCCTTCAAGGTAGAGAAAGGATGAGAATCAGGTAGCGATTTTAGACCCACGGTTGCCTTACCCCCTTCTAAAGTCGCCATAAATCGCAATTTTTCTCCTTTGGCATTGGATTCAGCAAGTAGGGAAGAAAAATGGGGGTCATGTTTTTTTAATTTTTCGAAAAAATCAAGGACCGATTTGGTGTCTATACAGTCAGATGGCACCATGCTTTGAATCGTAATATCTTCAAATTCAAGTTCTTGCTCTGCCTCCCTACCTAGAATAAGTATTTTCCTTGCGACATCCATTCCGCTCAGGTCATCTCGAGGGTCGGGTTCTGTATACCCTTTCTCTTTAGCCAACCGGACGACTTCCGAAAAAGGGTCTCCATTTTCAAGAGCAGAGAATATAAAGTTCATTGAACCGCTAAGGACTGCCTCGATTCGAATTACTTTATCTCCTGAGAGCATCAAATCTTGTAAGGTGTTAATCACCGGAAGTCCAGCTGCAACGTTGGTTTCATAGAGGAATTTCACTCCTCGACGCTTGGCGATTCGTTTGAGCATTCGGTAATTTTCCAGGGAGGAAGAATTGGCTTTTTTATTGGGCGTAACAATCCCTACTTTGGCCTCCAAAATTCGTGCATATCGATCAGCTACTTCTTGACTTGCAGTACAATCCACAAAAACTGAATTTGAAAAATTCATCTCCTCCATCTGGGTGATGAAGGTGTCCAAATCCATTGGCTGGTTTTTTTCAGTCAACACGTACTCTTGTTTTAAGTCAAATCCATCTTCATGGAAGGCCATAAACCGGCTATTTGCTAATCCATGAATTTGAATATCCAGCTCGTTGTCATGAACTAGTTTATGTTGTTGATGTGCGATCATTTTCATTAAGGCAGTACCAATTAGCCCAGTCCCAACCAAAAACACGTGAAGAACCTTGTTTTCAGAAAGAAAAAAAGCTTCGTGTAAAGCATTCAAAGCTTTTTGTAGGTCTATCTGTGGGATGACAGCAGATATGTTTAATTCTGAACTTCCTTGTGCAATTGCCACCACATTGATGTTGTTTTGGCCCAATGCACGAAATAATCGGCCAGAGGCACCTGGATTTTGCCTCATGTTTTCGCCTACTACAGCTAGTGTAGCCAAACCATGGAGCAGCGATACACCTTCCATCTCTCCAGATTTTATTTCGTAGATAAACTCTTTTTCTAAGGCTTCTTTGGCCAAAGGTGTTTCTTCCGTTTTAATAGCCAAACAAATACTGTGTTCGGAGGATGCTTGTGAAATAAGGATGATTTTTATTTTGGATTCAGCAAGTGCCTTGAACACTCGACTCAATGCAGCCCCTTCTTCCAGTAAGCCTGTACCTTGAACTGTCACCAAGGAGATTTCTGATAGGGAACTTATTCCTTTAATCAGGCCACCTTGACTCAGGTCTCCATTGATAAGCGTGCCTTTACTCTCTGGTTCAAAGGTGTTTTTGATGTAGATTGGAATATTCTTTTTCATTACCGGCTGTATGGTTGCCGGGAAGATCACTTTAGCTCCAAAGTGTGATAGTTCCATCGCCTCATTGTAGGTAAGGTGCGGAATAGTGATTGCAGTGTAGACCAAATTTGGATCAGAAGTCAAAACCCCGGAGACATCTGTCCAAATTTCTAATGCTGTCGCATCCAATACGCTGGCAAAAATGGAAGCAGTATAATCCGAACCAGACCTACCTAAGGTCGTCGTCTCGCCATTTTCAGTGGATGCAATAAATCCAGTAATAATTTTTGTGCCTTTATGCTGCGCAAAAAAGTTTTTGATGAGCACAGTTGTTTTTTGATGATCCACGCGTGCTTGTCCAAATCGGTTGTTGGTGCGAATGAGATCTCGTGCATCTACAAATGTTGTGGCTAGGCCTTTTCCAGAAAGGGCTTCAGCCAAGATGAAAGTAGACAAGCGCTCCCCAAAGCTAGCTACATAATCGAGGGTTTTGGCTGAATTTTCCTTGATTAAAAAAATTCCATGAAAAAGATCCTCCAGTTCTTTGAATCTAACCTCCACGAAGGTCATTACCCGAGCTTGATGCTGTACAGCGATGAGTTGCTGTACCAGTTTCAAGTGTCTGTCTGCTAGTGCATTCAATTCATTCCGATAGGCTAAGTTGCTAGCACCTGCTAGTTTAGCAGTAGAAAGCAGGCTTTCTGTCACCCCACCAAATGCAGAAAAGACTACAGCTAATTCGTTATGAATTAATTGCTCTTGAATGATAGTGAAAACTTGGTATATATTTTCTGGGGTTGCGATGGACGAGCCGCCAAACTTGAGGATTTTCATGGAATAAATTCGATTGCTGAAAACTTTTAATCAGGCCTAGGAGTGGCCAAAAGGGGCGAGTACTTACTTTTAGGGACGGGTTACCCCGTAATGGTGGGAACTGTGGAGGCAACAGGCATTCGAAAAAGACTAGTCCCCATACCTTGGGCTGGGTAAGTGAAAATAAAAATAGAAAAATAGGTTGCTGGTACCATGGCCTACTAGTTGACTTGACAATCTTAAGTTGAAAAAACGGTTTAGCCAAGCTATTGAAAAAATAAGTTGATTTTTTTTACACTTTTTTCATAAAAAGAATCAAAAATTTATTTTTATCGCAAAAAAGAAAGGTTCATACAAGTGTAGGGCAATCCATAAATTAAGAGTGAATGGCCTCTTTCTGTAGTTCCTCGCAAGTTCGAATGGCTTCTTCAAACTTACTTAGGTAATTTTTTATTTGCCGGATATTTACCGGCTTCACTACCGGGAATTTCGGAGAAGGTTGAAATAAAATAAACATGGCAGTTGGTTTAATAGTCAACTATCGGGCAAATGGCATGCCAAATGAAATTCTAGGCTATAAAAAAACCCCTCAGAGAGGGGTTTTGGGTGAAAGACCGGGCTCGAACCGGCGACCTCTGGATCCACAAACCAGCGCTCTAACCAACTGAGCTACAATCACCGTTTTGGTTTCCAATTCTTAGTTTTCTTTGAATTGGTTTGCAAAAGTAAGGACTGTCTTTCTTTAGAGCAAGACCGATCGCATTTATTTCCATGAAAAAATGAGGCTTATTTAAGTAAAAGGTTGGAGCACAATTTAAATTAGTCCAACTCTCTTTTCAAGTCTAAATCCACTACTGTCCCTTCAAAACTCTTAGTAACCCCATTTTTCAACGAATTCCAGGTTGATTTGTCTATATTTGTACGTCTGAAACCAGCACATTTTTAAATTTTACACTTTTCTCTCACTACCCAATGAGCAATGAACCGCTAGGATTTGATGCCTTCAAGTTAAATAAACAATTGCTCGATGCTGTAGTTGAATCTGGCTTCGCGAACCCTACCCCAATTCAAGAAAAAACCATTCCCCTAGCACTTGCTGGACACGATGTATTGGGGATTGCACAGACAGGTACAGGCAAAACAGCAGCCTATTTATTGCCTTTATTGATGAAAATCAAGTATGCCCAAGGCATGCACCCCAGAGGTTTGGTACTAGCTCCTACACGGGAGCTGGTCATGCAAATTGAGGAAGTGGCCCAGCACTTAGCCAAATATACCGGTCTTCGAATCGTAAGTCTTTATGGAGGCTTAGGACCCAAAACACAAATTGAACAAGTCGAAGCGGGTGTTGACTTGGTGATTTCTACGCCAGGTAGATTTATGGATTTGTACCGAAAGGGGACTCTTTATACCAAAGATTTAAAAACCATGGTACTGGATGAGGCGGATAAGATGATGGATATGGGGTTTATGCCGCAAATCCGAGCTATTTTGGAAGTAATTCCGTCCAAAAGACAGAATTTGCTCTTTTCCGCCACTTTTTCAGGGCGAATTGATCATTTGGCAGCAGAGTTTTTAGAGTTTCCTGAACGCGTGGAAGTAGCTCCCTCAGCAACTACAGCAGAGACTATTGCCCAAGTGAAATACCAAGTACCCAATATCAAGACCAAAATAAATCTGTTGGCTCATTTGCTCGAAAACGAGGAGATCAATCGAGCCATGATTTTTACTCGAAGTAGAAAAAATGCAGAATCTGTCTATTCATTTTTGGAGCGGAGGCATTTTGGGGAAATTCGTGTCATACATGCCAACAAAGGTCAGAATACGCGAATCAATTCCATGGAAGATTTCAAAGCAGGGGAAGTACGAATCCTAGTGGCTACAGACGTAGCATCTCGAGGGCTTGATGTTACTTTGGTCTCACACGTGATTAACTTTGATGTACCCCTCATTTATGAAGATTATGTACACCGCATAGGGCGGACGGGTAGAGCAGAGAATGAAGGCAAGGCCATCACTTTTATTAATCCTGCGGAAGGATATCATTTTGAAAAAATTGAAGAACTAATCCGAATGGAGGTAGAAGTCCTTTCCATACCTGATGGTGTGGAAGTGCCGCCAACACCATTTGAAGAGAAACAGGGGTACGAGCGTGAATTGGATCGACTTAGGCAGCGCGATAATCCAGACTACAAAGGAGCTTTTCATGAGAAAAAAGAACGCCCTAAGCAAAATATTGGTAAAGGGGAGAAAGTAAAGGCAAGAAAAAAGCAAAAAAAACCAAATAGAAATCAGCTGAAGACGAAAAATCAAAAGAATAGAGGACAAGCTGAGAACTAAGTTTCTCAGTTGTTTTTAAAAAAAAGGATAAAGAAAGAGCCCGAAATTTTCGGGCTCTTTCTTTATCGGTCTGTGCGGGTATTGGTTCCGTCTACTGGGGTGCGTTGCTCTCTATTGGCAAGGTCCCAAGCGGTGTGAAAGATCAAATGTGCACGTTTGCTCATCAAAGGGAATTCAATTTTGTCTACCGTGTCGGTTACTTGGTGGTAGTCGTCGTGCACCCCATTAAAGAAGAAGATTACAGGGATGTTGAACTTGGCAAAATTGTAGTGGTCTGAACGGTAATAAAAACGGTTCGGATCGTCTTCCGCATCGTAGCGATAATCCAGAATTAGATTGGTATAAGTTATGTTGTTGTACTCGTTAATCTTTTTTAGGTGAGAGGAAAGCATCTCCGAACCAATCACATATACATAGTCTTTATTTTCTTCCTTTTGGTATTCGTAATCTATACGTCCTACCATGTCAATGTTGATATTGTTGACGGTGTTCGCAATTGGAAATACTGGGTGCTCTGAGTAATACTCTGAACCCAACAATCCTTTTTCTTCCCCGGTCACATTCAAAAATAAGATGCTTCTTCGAGGCTTCACTCCATCCTTTGCTGCTAAGGCAAAGGCCTCAGCAATTTCCATTACGGAAACTGTTCCCGAGCCGTCGTCATCCGCACCATTGAAGACCTCTCCTGTGGAACTTACACCCACGTGGTCGTAGTGGGAAGATATCACCAATACCTCTTCTTTTTTATCTGTTCCCTCCAAAAAGCCCATTACATTGACTGCCTCTACTGGGGTTTTGGTTTTGACAATATGGTAGTTTGCTTTTTGCGAGGCAATGGATTCAGGATTGCTTTTTGCGGCTTCCTTTAATGTTTCTACAGATGCACCAAACAATTGGGCCATTTTGTCTGAACTCACCATAAATACTGGGCGCTGCTTGATCTCCTGATCAAAGCCAATTCGGCCATTGCCAGCCATAGACTTGTAACGATTGGCGATTCGGTCAAAATTAGCTTGTCCTTCCATAGTTACTATCACGATGCCAGCAGCCCCTGCTTCCATTACCTTGGTGACCAAGTCATTGCTCCGTACCCCTACAGCCCACAAACCTACAAGCTTGCCCTTAACATCCACTTTGGCAAGGTTTTCATCGTTTGCTAGGCCCAAAAACACTAGGTCCGTTTTAACAGCTTTGGCTAGATTACCATCTCCAGTAAATACAAAGTCGGTGTTTTCCAACAACTTGGTTTTTCCGATCTGAAGACTGACTTGTGTGAATCGGGAACTTACCAAAGGAACGTTTTGAAAGTAACTACCCCCATTTGGAGCTGTTAGTCCCAATCCTTTGTAGAAATCTGCCAGGTAGTTGGCAGCAATTTTTCCTTCAGGAGAACCAGTGTCACGCCCCTTCATCTCATCGGATGCTAAATAGGTCAGGTGCTTGGTGAGATCATCTACAGTAATGGTGTTGGCATATTTTACTTGAACTGGATTTTGAGCCCAAGCTGCGGTTAGGGTTGCAAGACCCAAAAAAGCAGTCAACAGGTATTTATTTTTCATATTTTTTCAATTAATTCCCTAAACTACTTAATTTTTTTGCCCTCAAAAAAACCGCTTGTCAATTCTGCGTGTTATAAATAAAATTTTAGAGCTGCTCCTCGGCAATTCCTATCGGAAAGTATACCTTTGTGCACATAAAATCGGAAAGAATTTATACCCAACTAATTCATACGTTTTACCCCTTACTTATGCAGATCAATCTTAACACTGCTGTCAAATTTGAGAGCAGACACAATGGCCCGACAGAAGCGGAAATTGCAGCGATGTTGGAGAAAATCGGAGCCTCAAGCTTGACCGAACTGATCAATCAAACCGTTCCTGAATCTATTCAATTGGAGCGTCCTCTTCAGCTTCCTGCTGCCCAGCTAGAGTCTGAATTTTTGAAAAATTTCAAAAAATTAGCTGCTAAAAACAAAGTTTTTAATTCCTTCATTGGTTTAGGGTATTACGACACGTTGGTGCCAGGGGTGATACTACGGAATGTGTTGGAAAACCCAGGGTGGTATACGGCTTATACCCCTTACCAAGCAGAAATTGCGCAAGGTAGATTGGAGGCATTGATTAACTTCCAGACGGTAGTCATTGAACTCACCGGTATGGAATTAGCCAACGCATCTTTACTCGATGAGGGTACTGCTGCAGCGGAAGCCATGACTATGCTTCATGCCGTGAAGCCTCGGGATAAGAAAAATGCAAATACTTACTTCGTAGACGAAAAAGTATTTCCTCAGACCAAAGCGCTTTTGATTACTCGAGCAGAACCTATAGGTATCAATTTGGTGTTTGGGCCTTTGGCTTCTTTGGATTTGACGGATCCAGAATTGTATGGGGCCATGTTCCAGTACCCAAATGTAGATGGAGAAATAGTGGATTACACTGCGCTAGTTGCTGCTGCCAAAGAAAATAAGGTATTGACTGCTTTTGCGTCAGACTTATTGGCCTTGACCTTGTTGACGCCTCCAGGAGAAATGGGTGCTGACGTGGTCGTCGGATCTGCCCAGCGTTTTGGCGTACCCATGGGATATGGTGGACCACATTCTGCATTTTTTGCAACAAAAGAAGAATTTAAGCGTCAGATTCCTGGTCGTATCATTGGGGTATCCATAGATCGGGCTGGAAACAAAGCTTACCGCATGGCCCTACAAACTCGTGAGCAGCACATCAAGCGAGAAAAAGCAACTTCAAACATTTGTACAGCACAGGTATTGCTGGCAGTGATGTCAAGTTTTTATGCTGTGTATCATGGTCCGGAAGGATTAAAAAATATTGCGCTCCGCACCCATGGACTTGCTAAGTTAACGGCACAAGGTTTGGCCAAACTTGGGTTCACACTAGGAACGAGCGCCTACTTCGACACCTTAAAAGTCCAAGTTGATGCAACCACCCAATCCAAGGTAAAAGAGCTTGCAGAGGCTGCTCAAGTCAATTTCAGATACGAGGAAGGGATAATTTTTATTGCTTTTGATGAAGCAAAAACTACCGCAGATGCCGAACTCGTTCTTTCCTTGTTTTCCAATGCGAAGGGTCAAGCCTCTCCATTTACTTCTGAAATGGCCAACTCCCTACACTTGGAATGGCCTGCAGCACTTGTTCGAACTTCTTCCTACCTCACGCATCCGGTATTCAATACCAACCACAGTGAGCACGAGATGCTCCGCTACATCAAGAAGCTAGAATCCAAGGATCTATCTTTGGTGCATTCCATGATCTCACTGGGCTCTTGCACCATGAAGTTGAATGCGACAGCTGAAATGATTCCGGTAACTTGGCCAGAATTTGGTCAAATTCACCCTTTTGCACCTATAGACCAGACCGAGGGGTATCAGGAGTTGTTTGCCAACCTTAGAACCTGGTTGACTGAAATCACCGGATTTGCGGATACTTCCTTGCAGCCAAACTCTGGTGCGCAAGGCGAATATGCAGGTTTAATGGTCATCCGTGCTTACCACCTTCATCGAGGAGAAGGGCACCGTAACGTGGCTTTGATCCCTACTTCTGCACACGGCACCAATCCTGCCTCTGCAGTAATGGCTGGCATGAGAGTGGTTTTAGTGGGTTGTGACGAGAAGGGAAATATTGATGTTGCCGATCTAAAAGCAAGGGCTGAAGAACATGCCTCCGAACTTTCCTGCTTGATGGTAACCTATCCATCCACACACGGGGTATTTGAAGAAGCAATTCAAGAAATATGTGCGACTATACATTCCTATGGAGGTCAAGTGTATATGGATGGAGCCAACATGAATGCACAGGTGGGAGTAACTTCTCCAGGTCGAATAGGTGCAGATGTATGCCATCTCAACCTGCACAAGACTTTTTGCATTCCTCACGGTGGAGGTGGCCCTGGGATGGGTCCAATTTGTGTAGCAGCTCACCTTGCTCCTTTCTTGCCAGGTAATCCTTTGGTGAAAACAGGTGGAGAACATCCGGTTTCTTCAATTTCATCCGCACCTTATGGAAGTGCAAGTATTCTTCCAATTTCCTATGCTTACATCTCCATGATGGGGGGCGATGGACTTACACGTGCTACTCAGATGGCAATTTTGAATGCCAATTACATCAAGGAGCGCTTGAGTGGATATTATCCATTGCTTTACACAGGTTCTAAAGGCCGTGCGGCCCATGAAATGATCGTAGATTGCCGTTCCTTCAAAGAAGTTGGAGTGGAGGTAGAAGATATAGCTAAGCGCTTGATGGATTATGGATTCCATGCTCCTACCGTATCCTTCCCCGTGGCAGGAACCTTGATGATAGAACCTACCGAATCTGAAACCAAAGCAGAGTTAGACAAGTTTTGTGATGCAATGCTTGCTATTCGTGCTGAGATCCAAGAAATTGAAGATGGTAAGGCTGATCGAGTAGAGAATGTGCTTAAAAATGCACCACATACCGCTTCCATGGTATTGACGGGAAGCTGGGACTTGCCTTACTCCAGAGAGAAAGCAGTCTTCCCTGCAGCTTTCGTAAAAGAAAATAAGTTCTGGCCTTCAGTAAGAAGGATAGATTCTGCTTATGGTGATCGTAATTTGATTTGTAGCTGTATTCCAGTAGAAGAATACGCAAATTGATTCAAGCTCATCCAAACAAAAGGCCCCGAACGGGGCCTTTTGCTGTTGATGTCTTACACATGTACGTGTCGTTCGGCATGGTAGGAGGATCGGACCAATGGACCTGATTCCACATACTTCAATCCCCTTCGTAGTCCTTCTTCTTGGTAATGCGCAAAGGTATCGGGATGGATAAATTCCGCTACCTCGATGTGCATTTTGGTGGGCTGCAGGTATTGGCCAAGGGTTAGGATATCACAGCCATTTGCTGCCAAATCATCCATAGCTTGATAGACTTCTTCTTTAGATTCTCCTAGCCCCAGCATGATCCCAGTTTTGGTGCGCTTTCCAGCTGCTTTGGTTAGTTTTATTTGTTCCAAGGAGCGCTCGTATTTTGCTTGTGGGCGTACCATTCGGTAAAGTCTGCCCACAGTTTCCATGTTGTGAGAAATCACCTCTTGGCCTCCCTCTATCATGCGGTAAAGGGCGTCCCAATTGCTCTTTACATCAGGAATAAGCGTTTCGATGGTGGTGGAAGGAGATAATTCCTTGGTCAACACTACGGTCTGGTACCATATTTCAGCACCTCGATCCTTCAATTCATCTCGATTTACCGAAGTGATAACGGCATGCTTTACCCCCATCAATTGAATGGCTTCCGCTACTCGTCTTGGTTCATCGGTATCGTATTCATTGGGTCTACCTGTGGCTACGGCACAGAAGGAACAAGATCGTGTACAAACGTTCCCCAAAATCATGAAGGTTGCTGTTCCTGCCCCCCAACATTCTCCCATATTGGGACAGTTCCCGCTTTCACAGATGGTGTGTAATTTATGTTGATCTACCAATTTTCGAACCTTAGCATATTCATTCCCGACAGGTAGCTTCACCCGAAGCCAATCGGGCTTTTTACGTCTAGTGGCTTCTTCAGAAATTACAGGTAATTCAATCATAGCGGAATATTTGTACAAAGGTATGTTAGGGTCGATAAATTTGGGTATATATAATTATTTTCTGAATCCAAAAAAAAGCGTAAAGTAGGCTGATTGAAAGAATTGTTGGTTTTCGGCGCGTAGGATAAGTGGGATTTCTTTTTGGTAACCTTCCAACTGGTACCCAACCTCTAGTCCAGTGGCATTGCTTTTAAATACCCCAAATTCAAAGAAAAGGGCTGCTTTAGCCATTCCACCGACGGCAAGTTTGGATTGACCTACTCCTTCCAACAATCGCCCACTACCCAAGATATTGAATTTACTTTGGTGAATGTCAGGGTTGTAAGGCTCTACCACGGTCTCTACACGATTGAGCGCATATTCAATGAAGTAAGGGGAGATGAGCCCAAATGAAGGACCTAGTGCGGCTAGTACAGAGACTTGAACACCCTGATTTGGTGCTTTTTTAAATAAGACAACCTCTCTTCCGTAGTGTGGTCGAATGGCATAGAGGTAGTTGGATTTTCCAAATATGTAATTATTCCCTGTTACAGTGGTGTAGCGAACTTCTTTCGGATGTTTAACATTGGCTAGTTCTATTCCAAAAAAGGAAAATTGAGAATCATCGATCCGGGTTCCTATTTTGAGGGCAATGCCACCAATCATTCCCCCATTTGTATTTTTATTTACCCCAAAAAGGTACTCTTTATCGTATTCGTAATTGCCAGTATCTTCTCGCTGCGCAAGTGCAGGTAGTGAAAGCAGCAAGAAAAATAAAGGGAATAGAAAATTCAGCTTATTCATTCGTGTTGGTCGAAAATAATGCTCTATTTTTGATTAGATATCTATACAACTGAATTTCAAAAGTAAGAGTTTATGCCCACTATAAAAAGTTCATACTTAGGGAACTTGAGGACCCAAGCAATCCATATTCTTTCTGGAAAGGCGTTGATTACAGATGCTCCACTGGATAACAACGGGAAGGGAGAGGCTTTTTCTCCAACTGACTTGGTTTGTGCTGCTTTAGGCAGTTGTATGGTGACGATTATGGGGATTGTCGCTGAGCGAGATGGAATCTCCCTAGAAGGGCTTTCCTGGGAAGTCACCAAGATTATGGAAAGCAGTCCTAGAAAAATCAAAGAAATTCAAGTTGACTTTCATTGGTCTGGTGCCCCATTCAGTGCTTCATTTAGTCAAAAATTAAAAAATGCTGCTCGAACTTGCCCGGTAGCATTGAGTTTGGATCCAGACCTTATTCAAACCATCAATTTCGATTTTTAAGTTGACCGGTGTCCCCGATTCTTTCATTCTAAAGATATAAAACCCAAAGAACCATGTCCTTTCTATTTGATAGTTTTAGCGGATGGAAAAAATATAGCGAGGAGCAGTCGCTCTCTCTTGTGGATGTAGTGCTTGATTACGAGGTAACTCAAAAGGGAGCTACAAAGGAGCAGATTTGGCAAGGTATCCAGCAGGCCTACCAAGTGATGAAGGATGCGGTAAAGACAGGCTTGGAACAGGAAATGAGTTCCCGATCGGGAATGATTGCCAATGGAGCCAAGAAAGTGTATACCAATTCATTGACAGTGCTTTCCCCAGAATTTCAGCGATTAATCTCCAGAGCTTTGGCAGCGAAGGAAGTCAACTCCTGTATGGGGCGCATAGTGGCTGCACCTACGGCTGGTGCTTCTGGTATTCTTCCGGGGACTTTGGTCACGCTCCAGGAGATTCACGGTCTTAGCGATGCGCAAATTTGTGAAGGCTTGTTGATGGGCGCTGGGATAGCCTTAATCATTGAGCAAAAGGCTAGTTTGGCTGGTGCAGTAGGTGGCTGCCAAGCTGAGACGGGTTCAGCAGCAGCGATGGCAGCAGGAGCGATTGTCAATTGCTTGGGAGGGACTACTGATCAACTTTTTAATGCGGTAGCCATTACGATTCAGTGCATGTTAGGCCTAATATGCGATCCTGTAGCTGGCTTGGTTGAAGTGCCTTGCGTCGTACGAAATGCGAGTGCTGCTGCAATTGCATTTAGTTCTGCTCAAATCGCCTTATCCAATGTCAGTGCAGTAATCCCTGTAGATGAATGCATAGAAGCAATGGGAGAAATAGGGGCCTCTATGGAAAGCCGCTACAAAGAGACGGCCATGGGTGGATTGGCTGCGACCTTGACAGGTCAAAAAATCGCCAAGCGGGTATTGATTCAAGATATTGAGATTCTTCCGGACCAAGAACTACCTGAATAATGCAGCTATTACAGGTATAGAGACTAGCCATTGAATAGAAAAACTAAAAAAGATGGCCCAAGCCAAGCTGCTCATTAGCATGTAGCTAATAATTTTTCGCTTTGCTGAACCAAAAGATACTAAAATTAAGGTTCCTCCTATGGGGGTCAGGAGTATGGGAGTTAAGAAAGCAATCCCTAGTTCTCCATAGGAGTTCCATACTTTTATAATTTCTCGGTTTTTTGGAGTAAACAATTTTTTCCGTTTCCCAAAGGTAAGGTGAATCCATTTTTTAATTTGAATCCCGAGAAAGGTGAAAAGTGTGACGCTACTCATCATTCCCAAAACACTTACTCCAATAATTTGCCATGGGCTGTATCCAGCTGCTGCTCCTAATAGTGGGCCTGCAACAAACTTGAGCATAGTAAGTAGGTAAATCCCGACAAAGGTCAGGAATGCTTCATGCATGGTTAAATCGATAGTTAGAATGGTGATTTACATTAGTGCAAACACGTGCAATGCAGGCATAATGTACTTTAAAAATCAACTTTGGGTTTTATTCTTGCAAAAAAAAAGGTTGGAATTATTTCCAACCTTTTCTAAAATATTTTAAGAAAGATTACTTGACTTCGAAGCTAGCTCTTCTTGCCAATTGTCTTGCATCTGCAGAAGATTTGTCAACGGAAGTATCTTCACCATATCCTTTGTAGGAAACTCTAGAAGCGTCTACTCCAGATGCGATAATCAAATCATAAACTGCTTTTGCTCTACTTTCAGATAGTTTGATATTGTAGTCTTCAGCACCCAATTCATCCGCATATCCTTTTACTTCTACAGATACCCCTGGGTTTCTTTTTAAGAAGTTAGAGATGTATTGTGCGGCGCTGACAGAATAAGCCAATGGTTTTGAGCTATCAAAAGCATAGTATACGTTAACGTAACCGTCATTGATGGCTTTTCTTAAGTAATCTACTTCGTCTCTAGTCACTTCTGTAGGACATCCATTGGAAGCTGCAGCTCCTGGCTGGAATGGACACTTGTCTAAGTGATCAGGAGTACCGTCACCGTCAGAGTCAAGTGTAGCTCCAGTTGGACTAACTCTTGCTCCAGCTGGAGTGTTAGGTTCTTTATCCAAGTAATCAGGAACACCATCCCCATCAGAATCTTTCAGCATATCTTTGATGCCGTTAATCTGGGAAGCGAGTTCTTCTTTGGTCGCATATTTGTTTTCAGCAATATACCAATCTGCGTGCTGCTCTGCCTTGCCTAAGTAGATGTTCAACCCGATTGTTCCAGTCCACCAGGTGGAGTTAGGGCCGTAGAATCCATTGTTAGTAGCAGCATTTGCCATTGTTGAAGGCAAAATAGCAGTTGAACCGTCGAAAGTAATCGTCTGACGTCCATTTAAGATGGTAGAAATATCACCAACTAAAGCAACTTTTTCAGAAAGTTTGATTTGTGGAGTTAATCCAAAAATCATAGTATAAACTCTATCGTTGAAATAGTTGTATTCGTACATTTCTGGATTGACCACGCCAATACCTCCACCCATGTGAAACAACATTCCAAGTTTATTGGAGAAAGATTCAAAATTCATGATACGACCTACATTGGCTACACCTTGAAGATTTAATCTAAAGTATTTTGTATCAAAGGCTTTGGTGCCGTCTAACTCTTGAAAAGATCCGAATCCATAGTCAAGCTTAGCTCCAAATTTCTCATTGAACATGTATCGTGCACCAAGATCTGCGTGACCCAAATTAAGGGTTGGCGAAATAAAACCAGCGGCAAAAGGTGCCATTGGCTTATTGAAACCAGTAGTAACCTCGAGGGACCACTTGTTAATTTCTTGGGAGTTAGCTGCAAAAGCTAAGCATCCAGCTAGAAGGGTAGAGAGAATTAATTTTTTCATGACAAAAAATTTTTGTTTCGATTTATAAGGATTGGTAAGTCTGATTGCAAATATAAATACAATTAATTAACGGCAAAATTAACGGATTTTTTAGAATAACAAGTCCTTTATCAAATTTGTTTTCATATGATTTAACCGTTATTTAGGAAATTATTTTTACATAATCTATGCCAATCTCTGATTTATTAAAAGAATTACTTTCAATTCCATCTGTTTCAGGGGATGAATCAGGCATTGCATCTTGGATACATACATACATTCAACAGAACAAATGCAATTGGAAGGTAGCTCCAGAAATTTATTATGGAGAGAATTTTCAGGATTGTATCCTTTTGAGTTTTGGTACGCCCAGAACTGCTGTATTTGCTCATATGGACACCATAGGTTTTATGGTGCGGTATGCCAATCAGCTGGTACCCGTTGGAGGCCCAGAATTAATTTCTGGTACAAAACTAGTTGGAAAAGATAGTTTAGGAAGTATCTCTTGTACCTTGTTGGTAGAAGGGGATGAACTTTTTCATGATTTTCCAAGAAAAATTGACCGGGGTACTCGCCTCTCCTTTGCTCAAGATGTACGGGTGGATTCCGAGTTTATTCAAGCGTCCTACCTCGATAATCGGCTTGGGGTCTACACTGCGTTGCAACTTTGTGAGACCTTAGAGGATGGATGGGTAGTGTTTACCACCTACGAAGAACATGGTGGAGGGAGCATGCCTTTTTTGTTACGGTTCATTCAAGAGACATTCCCTGTAAAGCAAGCGCTCATTTCAGACATTACTTGGATTACAGAGGGGATTCATCATCATGAAGGAGTGGTCCTTTCTATTCGAGATAAATTTATCCCACGAAAAAAATTTATTGATCGGCTTATCAACCTTGTAGATAAAAGTGAAATTTCGTATCAACTTGAGGTGGAAGCGTATGGCGGTAGTGATGGTAGAGAAATTCAATTTTCTCCCTATGCAATGGATTGGTGTTTTATAGGCGCAGCAGAAGACCATGTGCACAGTCCAGATGAAAAAGTTTCATTAAAGGATTTAGATGCTATGATACAGGTATATCGATACTTGATGCACGCACTTTAAACTTATTGGATGAAAAAGATATGGATTAAAGATAAATGGTTTGAAACCTACCTTCCTGAAAACCAAATTCAGGAAAGAATTAAGCAATTGGGGCTTCAGATTGGAAATGATTTTAGGGGGGAAGACCTGGTGATTGTAGGAGTACTCAACGGTTCATTTATTTTCATGGCCGATTTGGTAAGAGCCATCCCGATTCCAGTCACTTGTGAATTCCTTAAAATCTCTTCGTATTCCGGATTGGAATCCACAGGAAAGGTGACAGAGGTGATTGGAATACCTGCTTCAATTGCAGGCAAATGCATTCTATTGGTTGAGGATATTGTAGATACGGGTAAAAGTATGTCCTATTTACTAAATCAGTTGATTGACTTACAACCTAAGCGGACGGCAATTGCCTCTCTATTGTTCAAAAAGGATGCTTTTGAGTTTAATTATCCAATTGATTATGTCGGTTTTGAAATTCCGAATAAATTTGTGGTCGGATTTGGTCTTGATTACGATGGAGAAGGCCGAAACTTCCCTGCTATTTATCAGCTTAGAATCCCATAAATCAACTTTTATATGCTTAATCTTGTTCTATTTGGACCTCCTGGTGCTGGGAAAGGTACACAGAGTGAAAAAATTATTGCTACTTATGGCTTAACCCACCTGTCTACAGGAGATCTATTTCGGAAACATTTGGGCGAGGGTACCGAATTGGGAAAATTGGCCAAGGGATATATGGACCAGGGTCATTTGGTACCTGATGCGGTAGTAATTCAAATGGTAGAACATAAAATCAACACTTCCACCAATAGCAAGGGGTTTATTTTTGATGGGTTTCCTCGTACTACTGCTCAAGCAGAGGCATTAGATGCCATGCTCCAAAAAAATGAAATGCATATTTCAGGAATGATAGCTTTGGATGTGCCACCAGCAATCTTAAAAGAACGGATTTTAGAAAGGGGAAAAACTTCAGGTCGTGTAGATGATCAGGAGGAAGAAAAAATCAACACCCGAATTAAAGTCTATATGGACGAGACTTTGCCAGTGGCTTCTTACTATGAAAGACAGGAAAAACTTCATCAGATAAATGGGGTAGGTCAGATTGAAGATATCTTTAATCAGATTACTGCCGTAATCGATGGCTTTTGATTTGAAGCTTTTAGTTAGATTTGTACTTTCAAGACTTGGCTAGGCTCTAGGGCTTAGCCTTTTTTCTTTCACTACTCATGGCTGACTCTAATTTTATTGACTATGTTAAATTCTGTTCCAGATCCGGGGCAGGAGGCGCAGGTTCGGTACATTTCCGTAGGGAAAAACACGTGCCAAAAGGAGGACCTGATGGAGGGGATGGAGGTAGAGGAGGGCATATTATCCTAAAAGGGAGTTCCCAAATTTGGACCTTGCTCCATTTGAAGTATAAGAAGCATGTCATTGCCGATCCTGGAAAGGGAGGTGATGGAGGAAGAAGAACAGGTGCGGATGGAAAAGATGTAATTTTGGAAGTTCCGCTTGGTACCGTAGCTAAAGATGCAGAAACAGGGGAAAAGCGATTTGAAATTACTACCCATGGACAAGAGATCATTCTTACGAAGGGAGGAAGAGGAGGTTTGGGAAACGATCACTTCAAAACGGCTACCAATCAAGCTCCGCATTTTGCACAACCAGGAGAAGATGGGATTGAAGAGTGGATTATTTTAGAATTGAAATTACTTGCGGATGTAGGTTTGGTAGGATTTCCGAATGCGGGAAAGTCTACTTTACTTTCTTCCATCTCTGCAGCAAGGCCAGAAATAGGAGATTATCCATTCACTACTTTGGTGCCCAATCTGGGCGTAGTGAGTTACCGGGATGATAAATCCTTTGTAATGGCAGATATCCCAGGAATCATCGAAGGAGCTGCTGAGGGGAAGGGCTTGGGAATTCGATTTTTGCGACACATTGAGCGAAACTCTATTTTATTGTTTCTTATCCCTGCTGATGCCAAAGACATAAACGAGCAATACCGAATCTTATTGGGAGAACTTAGAAAATATAACCCAGAACTTTTGGATAAAAAACGACTGCTTGCGATTTCTAAAGTAGATATGCTTGATGAGGAATTGATGCATGAGATGGAACAGGAAATCCCAAAAGAGCTCCCCTATGTATTTATTTCTTCTGTCAGCCAGTTTAATTTGGAGAAATTAAAGGATTTAATCTGGCAGGCAATCCATGATTAAATCCGCCACTTTGTCAGCCTTGGAGTTCTGGCAAACTCCTTGATAAAATTAAAAAGCCAACTATGATTGCTAAACCATGGAAAATAAAGATTACGAAGAGCAGGAAACAGCATTGAACCTAGATGAAAATCCAAATGAAGGGGCAATCCCTCCTACGGAAGAAGGTGCTGAAGAAAATGTCCTCAGTCAAGAAGAAAAGTTGACTCTAGAAGTCGGTGAACTAAAAGAGAAATACCTTCGCTTGTATTCTGATTTTGAAAATTTCAGAAAAAGGACGGCTAAAGAACGAATTGACTTGATAAAAACCGCTTCTGAGGAGGTTTTGAAGGACCTTATTCCCGTTGTAGATGACTTTGAGCGCGCCTTTAAGGCAGCAGAAAAGGAAACAGACCCACAAAAAATTCAAGAAGGAAATCAATTGATTTTTCAAAAACTGGTAAAAATTCTTGACTCTAGAGGATTAAAGCCCATGGAAGAGTTAATTGGTCAACCCTTTAATCCCGATACACAAGAAGCAATTACACAAATCCCTTCCCCAAGTCCTGAATTAAAAGGCGCAGTGATAGACGTGGTAGAAAAAGGGTATTTCTTGGGGGAGAAGGTGGTTCGATTCGCCAAAGTTGTGACTGGAGCATAAAAAATTATGGCAAAAAGAGACTATTACGAGGTTCTTGGTATTTCAAAGTCTGCCAATGCAGAAGAAATCAAGAAAGCATACCGCAAACTTGCGATTCAATTTCATCCTGATAAAAATCCAGACAATCCCGAGGCTGAAGAAAAATTCAAGGAAGCTGCTGAAGCCTACGAGGTATTGAGCAATCCTGAAAAAAAGCAGCGTTACGATCAGTTTGGACACCAAGGGTTAGGGGGTAATGGAGGCTTTGGAGGTGGAGGGATGAATATGGAGGACATATTCTCTCAATTTGGAGATATTGTTGGTGGAGGTGGATTTGGGTCTTTCTTTGGTGGTGGAGGCGGTGGTCGACGAACCAAAAAAGGAACCAACCTACGGGTAAAATTGAAACTTACGCTGAGCGAAATAGCGAATGGGGTTGAAAAGAAAATAAAAGTAAAGCGGCAGGTGGTTGCACCTGGAGTTTCTTTTAAGACCTGTAGTACTTGCCAGGGTAGTGGTCAAGTGAAAAAAGTGGTGAATACGATGTTGGGCCAGATGGTATCTGCGAGTACCTGCGGCGTATGTGCGGGATCTGGCCAATTGGTGGACAAAAAGCCGGAAGAAGCAGATTCACGTGGGCTACTTCTTAAAGAAGAAGTTATTTCCATTACTATTCCTGGCGGTGTAGGGGAAGGCATGCAACTCAGTATGTCAAGTAAAGGAAATGAGATTCCAGGAGGAATCCCCGGAGATTTATTGATTGTGATTGAAGAGGCAGAAGACGGGGTATTTCAGCGAGAAGGCAACAATGTCATTTATGATTTGCATATCTCCTTTATTGAAGCGGCATTGGGGGAATCAGTGGAAGTCCCAACCCTCGATGGAAAGGTGAAAATAAAAATAGATCCGGGAACCCAAAGCGGAAAGATGCTTCGATTAAAGGGAAAAGGGATCAAAGATATCAATGGGTATGGAAAAGGAGATCAGTTGATTATGGTTAATATTTGGACTCCAACAACACTTTCAAAGGAAGAGAGGCAGGTTTTGGAAGGGTTAAAAAATTCAGAAAATTTTAAACCAGACCCAGGCAAGCAGGAAAAGTCCTTTTTTGATAGGATGAAAGAGTTTTTTTAAAAAAGTGGAAAGCCAGAGTTAAGCTCTGGCTTTTTGCATATTTTTAATAACCTTTTTAGGTTTGCTTCGTACCCTATCCCTATGCCCCATAAATTTTGCTTATTTCTTTTGTTTCTAGCGCTATTTGGGTTTAACGTGAGCGCTCAATTTGTCCGCGAATACCGTGTACCATCATCCAGTGACATTGACCGGGTTAGCCTAAGCTTTAGTTCATACAAAAGTCAAACTCAAGTGAAGCGAAGTGTAGGCATGGATCCTCTTCAAATTCATGGACACCTTTTGCAAGCCAATATTTTACCAGATTTTCAGTCTTCCAAAACAATGAATCACTTGGTAGCGAGTTTGGTACACACGAATATTGAATCAGATAATTTAGGAAAAAGCATCACCTCTAAATTATTTTCTAGGGCAAATGATTTTGACCATACCTGGGATGTAGGGCTTACTTCTGACCATGCCTATAATTTGGAGTTTAATCTAGGAATGGGGACGGCGGATTTTGATTTGACACAATTGGCAGTATCCAAATTAAAAATCAAAAGCGCAAGTGCAGATGTTTACATTCATTCCAGCGGCTTGACGCCTAATTTAATGGTGATGGATACGCTTTTAGTCTTACTCAATATGGGGGCAGTTGACCTGCATCAAGCCCAGTTTACGCAAGCAGAAAAAGTAATATTGGAAGTGAATTATGGAAAAATCAATCTTGATTTTTCTGGCCGTCCCATGCAAAAGAGTCAGGTGATCGCCGCAGTAGGGGGAGGCACTATTTTTTTGAAGCTTCCATCAGCGGTACATCCCATCAAAATAACGATTAAAACTACACCGCTTTGTCGAACCGCTATCCCTTCTTATTTGAAACCTATAGGGAATAATATTTTTGTTACCAAAGGCTACACTGCGACAGATCCTAAACTCATGGAATTTTTTCTTGATGTGGGGGTTGGATCCGTTACTATTGAATAATGATGTTAGAAATCAACAAACTCAATAAATCCTATGGGAGCCATTGCGCACTTTCGGAGCTAGATCTAAGGGTTCAGGAAGGAGAAATTTTTGGATTACTTGGCCCTAATGGAGCAGGAAAGACCACCCTAATTCGTATTATAAATCAAATTATTGAACAGGATAGTGGGGAGGTCCTCATGGATGGATTGCTTCTTTCTGGCGAATCAATTCGCAAAATCGGCTACCTACCTGAGGAGCGAGGCTTGTATAAAAAAATGTCCGTTTGGGATCAGTTAATTTATTTCTCTAGGATTAAAGGGCTGACAGCTTTGGAAGCAAAGCAGCGGGTCAATCATTGGTTGGAACGGTTTGAAATAGCTTCATGGAAGGGGAAAAAAATTGAAGACTTATCCAAAGGGATGGCTCAAAAAATCCAGTTTATTGCTACAGTAATTCATCAGCCGCGCTTATTGATTTTGGATGAACCCTTCTCAGGATTTGACCCAGTAAATGCAGCGCTACTAAAGTCTGAAATTATCAACCTGAAAAAGGAGGGCACTACCATTTTATTGAGCACCCATCGGATGGAATCAGTGGAATTACTTTGCGATCAAGTGGCAATGATTCATAAATCCAAGAAACTATTGGACGGCAGTATTCGGGATATAAAATCAAGATTTAGACCCGCTCAAATACGGGTGACGCTTGAATTGGGAAATATACCCTTGCCAAACCAGTGGGAAGTAGAATTCACGGAAGAAAACCGAGTGAGTCTTCTGCTTCCTCTTCAAGGACAGTCACCAAACCAGTTACTTCGTGAACTCATGTCCTTTGGGGAAATACTTGCTTTTCAGGAGTTGTTTCCAAGTATGGAAGAAATATTCATTCAACAAATAAATTCAAGTGTAGATGCATAAGGTATTGTTGGTGATTCAAAGGGAATATCTAGCGAGGGTGAAGAAAAAATCTTTTTTGATTGCTACGTTGTTGACTCCTTTAATTTTTCCCGCAATCCTTGCAGTTTTTGTCTGGATTGCGGTAGAAGAAAAAGAAAATCAATCTTTGCGAGTGATTGAAGTAGTGGATGAAACAGGGCTATTTTTCATGGAAAGTTCTGAGCAATATGCATTTAGTTCTTCTTCAAAGACCTTGGAGGAAGCAAAAGCCTTGGTCTTGGAGGGGGAGCGCTATGGAGCACTATATTTACCAAAAATGGAATTATCATCTCCTCAAGGTATTCAATTTTATGGCATAGAAAATCCCAGTACCGCCTTAATCAGCTATTTGGAAGCAGCATTGAAGCGGAAAGTGGAGGATTTACGACTCTATGCGAAAGGGATAGATCCTGCTGTATTGAAGCAAATTCGTACTCAAGTTAAGATTCAATCCCTCACACTTGGAGATGCTGGGGAAGAGGTAATTTCTGATGCCACAGTCAATTATGCGCTTGGGTTTTTAGCAGGGATACTGATTTACCTATTTATTTTTATCTATGGAAATCAGATTATGCAAGGAGTGATTGAAGAAAAGTCTACTCGAATCGTCGAGATTTTGGTTTCATCGTTACGTCCATTTCAATTGATGATGGGAAAAATAGTGGGTATTGGCGCAGTAGGATTGACTCAATTTTTAATTTGGGTCTTTCTTGTTGGGATGCTATCTACGATTGTTGTGGGCGTATTAGGAATGCAAATGCCCCAACAGCAAGCCATGGAAATGGCCAATCCTGAATTGATGGCAGCTACATCGGAATCAGGGGATTTGGGAGGGTTACTTTATGTAATTGAAAGCATTGATTTTGTCAGTTTGATAGTGTCATTTATTTTCTATTTTTTGGGAGGCTACCTCTTGTATGGTGCTTTATTTGCAGCGGTGGGCGCAGCAGTTGACGCCCCTTCAGATGCCCAACAATTCATGTTTCCAATTACTATACCTTTGTTGGTCGGTTACATGGGCCTTTTTGTTTTTGTTTTGCAAGACCCTTCCAGTAGTGTTTCCTTTTGGCTTTCAATAGTTCCGCTTACCTCGCCTATAGCGATGATGGGCCGAATCAGCTATGGAGTTCCATTTTGGGAATTGGCACTATCCATGAGCTTACTAGTGATCGGGTTTTTAGGGACTACCTGGATGGCTTCCAAAGTATACCGAATTGGGATTTTGATGCATGGGACAAAGCCTACTTACCGAACCTTACTAAAATGGATTCGGACAAACCATTGATGTGCCTTTTTGTAAAAAGGAAC
>Ga0181563_10000093_pt1 | contig 72767 bp, 56 predicted proteins | sample 011ome_25_FD_133759 | JGI IMG/M metagenome (GOLD analysis project Ga0181563, IMG submission 133759) | Coastal salt marsh microbial communities from the Groves Creek Marsh, Skidaway Island, Georgia - 011512CT metaG (megahit assembly) | ecosystem: Environmental > Aquatic > Marine > Intertidal...
AAAGACCTGAAGAAAGACCTGAAGAAGGACCTGAAGAATATAGTAGGACCGCGCTTAGCGGTCGCCATGCTGGAACAGACAAGGGGATGAAATAAAGCGACAAAAAGTCGCTTTCGTCAATCAGCCGCAGGCTTTAGCCTGAAAACCCTAGTGGAATTCAGTAAAGTTGGGCTCGACGACGTTGCGTGAGTGCCTACAGCTTTGGTGTCACGCGAAGATTTAGGCTTCGAGGCGGGTTGGCACCCTGTCGTAGACTCAAGGGCTAGCTGCTGGTTCGTTTTTCCAACAAACCGATGATGTCGCCCAACAACTTGTCGGTGCTGGATTTACTGAAGGATTGCGCCAGAATGTTGGTGATTTCCTTATTCATGGACGTGTTGTTCGATTTCGCAATGCGTTTAATCTTCTTATGCATACCTGGAGTCAGGCGCAATACAAACTTAACTTGTTCTTCTTCAGCCATGATCCTCGACCTCTACCACTTGTATTTGTGTATCTTTTTTATACAACGATACCAGCACATCCTCCCTAAAATCCAGCCTAACAGGGCACTGAACATAAAAAAAATCTCACGCCACTCTATCACTAAAATCAAATTCCTGATGTTATGCTGCAACGAACCCCCGCATCCTGGAATCAGCGTTTGAGCAGTGCCTCTTCAGTATCGCGCGCGCAACTAGTGAGTATCGCCTGGCCGATTATTTTATCTAATCTATCCACGCCATTGTTAGGTCTGGTAGACACAGCAGTGATCGGCAACCTGGGTAACGCGGCGCTCATAGGTGCCATTGCCGTGGGCGGCATGATTTTCAGCTTCCTCTATTGGGGCTTTGGTTTTTTACGCATGGGCACCACCGGTCTGGTGGCCCAATCAATGGGCGCCTCTCAGCCGAATCAGGCAAAGGCCACTTTTTATCGGGCTCTGTTGTTAGGCACCAGTATCGGCATGCTGTTACTTCTCGCTCAGTCGCCCTTGCTGGCGCTTGCCTTGAGTCTGATAGATGGCAGCCAGGCGGTCGAGTCTGCAGCCTTGAGCTATTGTCAAATTAGAATTTGGGGTGCGCCCATCAGTCTGGCATATCTGGCTGTTATGGGTTATTTGCTGGGCATACAACAAACTCGCGCATTGCTGGCGCTACAGTTGATTTTAACCGGCACCAACATTGTTCTTGATCTGCTGTTCGTCGTCGTCCTTGACTGGGGTGTGCCAGGCGTTGCTGCTGCAACCCTGCTTGCTGAAATCCTGGCGATGGCCGCGGGCCTGTTGCTCGTCAGACGCCATCTGCGCAGACAAGGCGTATCGTTAAGAGTCTCTTGGCAAGACCTGCTAGATTACAGGGCACTAAAGAGAATGCTGATAGTCAATCGCGATATCATGCTACGTACTCTGTGTTTGATTTTTGCATTTGCCTGGTTTACCAACGAGGGAGCCAAATCCGGCGACGTCATTCTGGCAACCAACGCCATCCTGATGCAGTTCGTTGCCTTCTCTGCATTTTTCCTCGACGGCTTTGCGCTGGCGACGGAGACCATGATAGGCAAGGCAACCGGACGCCAAAATGCAGACGAGATCAATCAAGTACTTGTCTTCAGTGCAGAACTTGGGTTCAGCACCGCCTTAGTGCTGGCAGCGACCTTCTGGCTGAGCGGCAGCGCTATTATCACGATGCTCACCAACGCCGAGGCGGTGAGGTCCAGTTGTGAGATTTACTGGCTCTGGGCAGTATTTGCGCCGCCCGTGTCGGTCGCTTGTTATTTATTGGATGGCGCTTTTATTGGCGCGACCCGCACCGCTGAAATGCGCAACGCCATGATACTATCGCTGTTGCTGTATCTGCTGGCGTGGTGGTGTTTTCAAGGCCTGGCGAATCACGGCTTGTGGCTCGCCTTGTATATTTATTTTGTGGCTCGTGCCGTCAGCCTGGCAATCTACCTGCCAAGATTAAAACTCTTTACTGGTACCGCCTGGCGTTAATTATTAGACTCAGACTCTCATTCCACACTCAACAGCCATTGGCTAGCGACTTAACCGCTCAGAATCTTAAAACGGAGAACTCATGAAACTCGCCACCAGCATGCACTACTCTTCAGGCTTTATTGGTGCCACAAAAGAATTGGTTGAATTGGAAAAAGCCGGTCTGGATGTGGTCTGGATTCCAGAGGCTTACTCCTTTGACGGCGTCAGCGCCATGGGCTATGTCGCGGCAAAAACCGAGCGCGTTGTGATCGCCTCTGGCATTCTGAACATCTACAGCCGCACACCTACGCTGTTAGCCATGACTGCCGCAGGCGTCGATGCTCTGTCTGAAGGTCGTTGCATGCTTGGGCTTGGTGCCTCCGGACCCCAGGTGGTCGAAGGCTTTCACGGAGTACCGTATGATGCGCCACTCACCCGTATTCGGGAGATAGTCGATATCTGTCGAATGGTGTGGAGACGAGAAGAAAAACTGAACTACCAGGGTAAAAAGTATCAGATTCCGCTGCCAGCGGATCAGGGTAGCGGTCTTGGCAAAGCTTTGAAGATTATTAACCACCCCTACCGCAGTGAGATCCCCATCGCGCTTGCCACCCTGGGTGAGAAAAGTGTCGAGATGACCGCTGAAATTGCCGATGCCTGGCTTCCTGCCTTCTACATGGCGGAAGGTGCTGATGCTGTCTGGGGCGATGCACTCAGGGCCGGCAACGCCAAGCGTGACCCCGGCTTGCCGCCGTTGGAAATCTACGCTGGCGGTTCTGTGGCGGTGGGCCAGGGTCTTGAGTCTTATCGGGATATGGCTCGACCCAATATCGCGTTGTACGTCGGCGGCATGGGCGCCAAGGACAAGAACTTTTACAATCAGGTGTTTCGCAAATATGGTTATGAGGAGGAGGCCGAGGAGATCCAAAATCTCTACCTGAGTGGCCGCAAGTCGGCTGCAGAAGCCGCAATTCCTCAGTCTTATCTGGACGCCACTTCGCTGGTGGGTGATGAAAGCTTTATACGTGATCGTTTGCAGGTCTACCGAGAAGCCGGCGTAACCTCATTGAGTGTTGCTTTTCTCGGCACTACAACCGCTGAAAGGGTTAAAAACTGTGATGCCTTGAAAAATATTCTTGAGAAAATCTGAGACCTCAACGTCGGCAATTTCTGGCAAGGACTTACAGTTAAGCAATTACTGTCAAACAATTACAGTTAAGCAATTACAGTTAAGCAATTACAGTCAAGCGAGTGGCTTCAAGCGCAGCAGTTCAGGCCTTGAAGCTATTCGCACATAAACCCCTATCAAAATTTTGCTGGCAGCCATCAACTGGGTCAACCCAACATGCTTTCCAGCGGCTATTGGTATAACATGACTCCCCTTTCCATGAAGGTAAACTCTCGATGATTTCTAAGGAAATACACCTAAAGTCTCGTCCCACCGGCTTACCCACTGCCGCTAACTTCGCCCTGGTGAAGCGAGAAATCGGCGAACCTGGTGCCGGTGAAATTCTCATTCAGAATCTGTATCTGTCTGTAGATCCCTATATGCGCGGCCGAATGGCGCTGGCGTGGCCTTTGGACGAGGTCATGATTGGTGGTGCCCTGGGTCAGGTGATCAAATCAAACAACCCTCAATTCCAGGTAGGGGATCATGTGACGCATGGTCTCGGCTGGCGCGAATATGCTCTCTCTAATGGCGAGGGTGTCAATCACATAGATCCTGGGCTTGCCCCTTTGTCTGCCTATCTGGGCGTGATGGGCATGCCGGGGCTGACGGCCTATGGTGGCCTGTTAGTGACTGGAGAATATAAGCCAGGAGAAACGGTATTTGTATCAGCTGCATCTGGCGCAGTCGGCAGCCTGGTTGGTCAGATCGCCAAAATTCACGGCAGCACTGTCATTGGCAGTGCCGGCAGCGATGACAAGGTCGAGATGCTGAAGACCTCTCTGGGGTTTGATCATGCCTTCAACTACAAGACGGCAAATCCGCTCGCGGAGCTACGCAAAGCTGCACCGCAAGGCATTGACATCTATTTTGAAAACGTCGGCGGACCCCAACTCGAAGCAGCCCTGACACATCTTCGTCCCTATGGGCGCATTCCTATCTGCGGCATGATTTCCACCTATAACGACGGTGCTACTCAGACGCCGGGTCCGCGCAATCTCACTGAGACCATTTACAAACACATTACCCTAAAGGGGTTCGTGGTTTCTGCCTTTGTCGACCAGCAGGCGCAATTCTTAACGGACATGAGTCGTTGGATTGCCTCGGGAGAAGTCAAATACAGCGAAACTATTTTTGATGGCATCGATAATGCGGTCACAGCCTTTGAGGGATTATTCCAAGGCGCCAATAACGGCAAGATGCTGGTCAAGCTCGCCAACGACTAAACTTCAAGCCACTTGTCTCAGCAAAAAAAGGCCTGTTGAAGGCCTTTTTTTTGCACCAGGGATTTCCTCATCAAGCCACAGAAGCCCAAGCATTCGCCGAGTTATTGCCGCTGTTTAGATGGCATTCGTTCTTATTAGGTAGCCGTGTGCAGTTGGGGGCTTGCCTGTGATTGGTCTCGCATGCATTTGTCTGCAACATAACGTCAGGATACCCATCCGCTAAGCCGATCAGCAACATTCAGATGCAATGCACCGTAATTGCCAGCCTGACGCTGGCAGGTTATAAACTCTGCAGTTCTTGTTTCCACTAAAAAGCGCATCAATAGTGCCAGAGAGGCGAGTGAAGCTCCATGACTGACCTACCTGATATGACGACCTGGGCGATGCACCGCTCATTGTTATTCTCGGTCTATTTGCCCGCCTTTTTAATGTCTGTTTGTCAGGGTAGTGTTCTCCTTATCATTCCCCTTTACGCGCTCGACATGGGTGCCAGTGCAGGCGTCGCCGCCTTAGTCTTTTCGATTCGAGGCTTGGGTAATATGACAGCAGACATTCCGGCAGGCTATGCGACATCACGACTTGGCGACAAGCACACCATGCTGATGGGTATCAGTATCATGATCGTCTCAGGGCTATTCGCCAGTCAGGCTGAGACTAGCTTTGACCTGGCCATCGCTGCATTTTGCTTTGGCGTTGCGGTTGCCACCTGGCTGCTCTCCCGTTTGACTCATATCAGTGACGCTGCACCTGTTCATCTGCGCGGCCAGGCTGTATCAACCATGGCTGGCATACAACGCTTTGGTAGTCTGTTAGGCCCAGTCGCAAGCGGCTTGGCAGCAGATCAGTTTGGCTTTAACTGGGTTTTTGTTGGTATCAGCGGAGTTGCTTGCCTCGCCTTTGGCTTTATTGTGATTTCAGTCAAAACGAATAAAGCGGGGCATCACGCTGAGTCGCCCTCAATGATTAAAATATTGCCGCATATTATCAGCGTCCATCAACGGATTTTTCTCACTGCCGGATCTGCGGTTCTCTGCCTCACCGTGCTGCGTGCAGGGCGTTCCTTACTTATACCCTTATGGGGAGAATCACTGGGACTCAATATTACTGAGATCGGGCTGATAGTTGGTGCCGCAGCAGCCATAGACATGATCCTGTTTCCATTTGCCGGATATATGATGGATAACTGGGGACGCAAATACGCCGCGGTGAGCTGCTTGGGTCTGTTGTCTTTCGGACTATTCAGCGTACCCTTTTCAACCAACCTTTGGACTCTGCTGATTGCGGCCATGGTTGCTGGCGTCGGTAATGGCCTGGGCAGCGGAATCAATATGACCCTGGGTGCAGACTTCGCGCCACCGTCGGAGCGAGGCGAGTTTTTGGGCGTTTGGCGCCTGATGAGCGATATAGGCTCATTCGCTGGACCACTCTTTATGGGCTACACAGCCAGCTCTTTGGCGCTCGCCAGTGCTTTTACAGCGACCGCGTCGATGGGTGTTGTCGGCGTTTTAATCCTTGTGTTCACCGTCAGAGAAACGCTGGTCAAAAAATCCTAGTCGCTGCGAACGCCTGTTAAAGGATGAACAAACCCAGAAACAGAAAACCGCTGACAGCGATTCCGGCGCTCAGCAACGCGTAGGGCAACTGAGTTCTGACATGATCAATGTGATCAGTTGCCGCAGCCATCGACGCGACCACCGTAGTATCACTAATGGGTGATGCATGGTCACCAAAAATCGCACCTGACAAGACTGCAGCGAGAAACAGTGATGTCGAAAGCTCCAGCGGCAAAGCAATCTGCATCGCCAAAGGAATCATTATCGCGAATGTCCCCCAACTGGTGCCGATCGAAAAGGCAATCACCGCCGAGACCAAAAACAGTAATGGCAGGAAAAGGAAAACGGGCAGGCTGTCCTGCACTAGCTGGGCGATGTAAAGACCGGTTCCCAGCAGATTAGCGACATCACCCATGGCCAGCGCTAACAGCAGGATTATCGCAACAGGCAGCAGACCACCTGCACCACGCAGAAACATCTGCATCAAATCACCGACACCATGCTTACCCTGTATGAGCACTAGCACCCAAGCAACCAAGAGCGCGGCCACAACAGCCCAAAGTACAGCCGTCGAACCGGAGCCGGCACGCAGATCCCCATCACCAGTGACATAAAGCCCTAGGGGCATGCTAATGACCATCACGAAGATGGGTATCAGCATAAATCGGGCCTTATCTGTCGCATCGGCAACCTGCTGCTCGGCAATAATGGAAGGATCTATCATTGGCGTAGCACCAGGCCAGAGCATTAGGCCCCGTTCGGTACGATGCTGGGCGGCTTTCATGGGGCCTATATCCAGGTCCCAACGAATCACTAGCGCCGCCACCAGAATCGCAGCCAACGCATAAAAGTTAAATGCGATAGCACCGACAAATACCTCAACGGGGTTCTCTATCGCGGAGGATGCCAGTAATCCGATCACTACCGCACCCCAAGCATTCAAGGGAATCAATATACAAATGGGCGCGGAGGTCGAATCGATAATATAAGCCAATTTCTCTCGCGAAATTTTATACTTATCGAACAGGGGCCTGGATATCGCCCCTGCCACCAGCAGGGTAATATTGGACTCGATAAACACTACCACGCCGATAAGGAATGCGAGCCATTTTGCATGCTTGGCTTGGCTTACCCATCGACGATGCTGCAGGTAGGCGATGAAGCCCCTGACGCCACCCACCTTTTCGATTGTCGCAATCAGGCCACCAATCAACAGAGTAAACAGGATAACTCTGGTATCACCGGGATCACCGAGCACAGCGACAATACCATCAAGGGCATGAGCGAGACCCTGCAGTGGTTGTGCACCTTTTAAGAGACAAAAACCCAGCCAGATTCCGACACCCAGGGAGAGGATAACCTGACGTGTCGATATCGCGAGAATAATAGCTAGAACTGGCGGTAAGGTTGATAACCAACTGGGCTCGTACATGCTGGATCCTGATCTTCAATCTCCTCCAGTCTACCTAAAAAGCGCAGTAAAGCGGTATTCATGGTTTCAATCAAAAACCTTCTATATACTCGCTGAACCGTATAGTAGCTCGGTGGACCCACCCATAGATAAGAGCTCACTGGCCTTGCATACCGAGTGATAAGATTTACCCACGCTGATGTAGATAAACATGAAACCACTGAATTACTATTTCATCGGCGCCGGTAGTTGGTTTCTGGCTTTTGGTATTCAATCGGTAGTCTTCGCCTGGTTAGTCACCATGGCGCTGAATGAAACAGCTGACAGAGTCGGTATCGCGCAGATGGCTTTTATGCTGCCAACTATGATCTTTGTGCTACTGGGTGGCAGTCTCGCCGACCACTATGGCGGCAAACGCATGGCCATCATCGGTCACATATTGGCGTCACTGGCACCGCTGTTTCTTGCGATGACCGTCCTAACGGGAGAACTCACCTATACCAGTGTCATTATCTTCGCCGTCATTATGGGTACAGCCCAAGCACTGATCACGCCGGCTAGAGACGGATTACTGCCACTGGTAGCCGCTGGCAAGATCCAACGCCTGGTCGTGCAGGTGAGTATGATTCAGTTTGGTATCCAGGCCTTTGGTTTTCTGATAGCCGCCTTCGCTGACGACCTGGGTGCCGCGACCATGTTGCTATTGCAAATGACTGCCCTTCTGATCGGTATGTTTGCCTTTATCAAACTCAAACTTCCTTACCAACCGCCTGCTAAAGCGGACAGCCACTTATTCAAGCAAATCGCCGAGTCAGTGAAAGAAGGCTTTCAGACGGTCAAAGCTTCGCCAGACCTGCGTATTGTGGCCTTTCAAAATATGGCAATGGGCACCTTTTTCATGGGCTCATACATAGTGACTATCCCGCTACTGATCCGCGAATTCTACCAAGGTGGTTCGGTGGAGTTGTCATGGCTTAACGGCGCCAACTCGGCGGGCATTGTCTTGACGATCTTGTATCTGATGCGAAAAGGTGACATCCAAAGACAAGGCCGAGCGCTTCTGTTAGCCCAGGGTTTCGGCTCTGTTGCGCTCGCCTGCGGAGGCTTAGGACTGGGATTTTACACCTTATTGGCCAGTGTTTTTGTCTGGGGCATGTGTGGTGGCTTCGCGCTAACCATGTCTCGGACCATCATGCAGGAAAGAGCGCCAGAAAAACAACGCGCTCGTATCATGGCATTTTATTCATTTTCTTTACTGGGCGCGGTCCCACTGGGCGCCCTGCTTAGTGGCTATCTCGTGCGCTGGCTGGGTCCATCGGATGCGCTGCTTGTGTCCTGCTTCTCAATGCTGGTGTTTGTGCTCTTTACTTCGCTACGCTCGGTCCTTTGGGGGCTGGACGCCAAGTCAGCGACTAACTGATCAGAATGACCTGGGACTCGGCGGCTTTCGCAAATTTACGTCAGTTTATTACGCAACACCGCCGGTTACTCGTCATCACCGGCGCTGGCTGCAGTGTCGAGTCGGGGATTCCAACTTATCGTAACCACAGCGGGCAATGGCTTCGCAACCAGCCAATACAGCACACTGACTTTATCAATCAGGCATCCGCCAGAAAACGGTACTGGGCGCGTAGCTTGGCAGGTTGGCCAGCAGTACACATGGCTCGACCGAATGATGCGCATCGAGCCCTTGCGGCTATGGAAGCACGTCAGCAGATTCCACTACTGGTAACTCAAAATGTTGACCGTCTTCATCAAAAGGCTGGACAAAAGCATGTCATAGATCTTCACGGCCGGCTGGACCAGGTCATTTGTCTCGATTGTCATCAGGTTAGCGAGCGGGAAGTCATGCAACAGCGGCTACTGTTGCTTAATGCGCTCACGCCCCCTGAAGCCCTGGCGCTCGCGCCCGATGGTGACGCCGACGTGGATGAACAATTAATTCGAGACCTTCTGGTACCTGACTGCGAGCGCTGCAACGGTATATTGAAACCAAACGTGGTGTTCTTTGGCGGCGCAGTCTCAAAACTCATCGTCGAGGCCATTACCTCGCAACTGGACCAGGTCGACGGCCTGCTGATTGTTGGGTCATCGCTTTCGGTCTTTTCGGGTTTTCGCTTCTGCCGCCTGGCTCATCGAAATAGCGTTCCCATCGCCGCCATTAATCAGGGCAAGACTCGGGCTGACGACTTGTTTTCTGTCAAGCTTGAGGCTGATTGCAGCGCGGCATTGGCCGAGCTAGAACGGGTCAGTGGTTGTTAGAGACGCGGGTTGGCATCCGCAACCGAGGCCGCTTGCTTAACAGCCTAGTCGGCAGCGACTAGTCAGTGATGGCACCATAAATGATATTTTTCAGCTGTCCGCGAAAGTTAAAGGTGTTAGACGGCATTAACTGAGTCATGAAAATCACGGATAGATCTTCAACTGGGTCGACCCAAAAAATTGTTGACGCCGCACCACCCCAATAGTAATCACCTGAACTCGGCCCGCCTGATGCGACTCGACCGAGCGTCGTCGCAAATCCTAAACCAAAACCTACGCCTTCGTAGGCCGTCTCAGAAAAACTGCCGATTGCCATCTGAGTCAGATCCTGGCCATTTTTCAGGTGATTTTCATGCATCATCGCCAGAGTACGAGAGCCGATAATTCGAACCCCATCGAGTTCTCCACCACAACGCAGCATCTCGGTAAAACGATAATAGTCTTTGATAGTACCGGTCAGTCCACCGCCACCAGAGGAGAAGCTGGGTTTTGTCAGATAATTACTGGTCTGAGGATCGTCAATCAACCGCAGGCTTTTGTCTTTGTTACGGCTGTAATTTGCCGTAAAACGGGACTGTTTATCTGCCGCAACCCAGAAGCTGGTATCTGTCATACCAAGCGGTTTGAAAATATTTGCATCAAGATATTCGTCGAACGGCTGACCAGAGATGATCTCTACGAGTGCGCCACAGACATCTGTCGATAACGAATACAACCAACGCTCTCCCGGCTCATAGCGCAAGGGCACACTGGCCAGCTTTTCAATAAAGCTGCTGATGGTTTCTCCAGCACCGCGGTTGACCTTAAGCTGTCGATAAACCTTATCTACCGGGTGAGTGCTAGTGCCATAGGTCAATCCTCCACTGTGGTTCAGGACATGCCGCATGGTCATAGGCTGATTAGGAGATTTCGTGCGCATGTCTGCACCCTCGCCGGAAACCCAGACCATCTGATCTGACCACTCAGGTATGTAACGTGACACAGGATCGTTTAACTGAAAAAAGCCACGTTCATAGAGCTGCATCAACGCAATCGAGGTAATTGGTTTGCTCATTGAATAAATGCGAAAGATGGCGTCTTCTGCCATCGGCTTTTCACGCTCAATATCCATTTGGCCAAAACTTCGAAAATAGGCGGCATGGCCGTGGCGTCCAACCAGCACCTGGCAACCGGCAATTTTTTTGGTATCTATATAGTTGCGCTTGATATGATCGCTGATCCACTCAAGGCGATCTGCAGCCAGGCCAGCTTTCTCTGGTTCAATTCTCATGTGTTGCCCCAAGTATCATCAGCAGAATGGTGTCTTTAGTTTTCCAACCGGAATCATGACATAATGACGAATCGACAAACCAGCGTTGTTTTTGCCCTTACTGACTCCATGAAAATCTAACGCCTGAAAAAACCAACCCATACAAAGCTTACCCCTTGCATACTTAGGCCTTGCAAAACTTACCCCTTGAAAAACTAACGCATGAAATCTGTGGGTCTTTCGAGTTCATAGATAGCTTCACCGATAGCTTCAATTCGGCTCTGAAACAGCGCCTGAGCATCATAAAGTCCGCGATTATAGTAATAGCAGCCAAATGCTTCAGAGAAAAAATCGAGCATAAACTGCGCGTCAAAATGACCCAAATCCTGCTGTAATTCCTCGTTGAAGTACAATTGAATCTTGCGTACCAGGAGTTCCTTTTCGGCTTTGGTAAATTCAATATCTGTCATGCTAAAACCTCTTAAATGCCAGCAGGATTCACAGGCATTAATCATGAATAGGCAGTTGAATCGCCGCTCGCGGATAACCAAAGGCAACAGCTCGATCAATCAACTCAGCCAACTGGTCAGGCTGGACCCGAGCCTGTCGCGCCATAATCCATAGGTAGTCGCGCTTGTTACGACCTATAATGGTGTACTGATATTCCTGCCGCGGGCTTACCAAAGCGTTCTGCAAGGCGTCTTGCGAGGGTTCTTGAATATAGAGTACGAGATACTCGGCCTTGATCGGCCAGAATGGCTGCATTGACCAAGTGGCATTGGTGTTGGTATCCCGGACAAAACCGGTCGCGCGCATTTCCTGCACGGGGGCTGTTAAACTGCCGCGGCGATAACTGAAGATTGTTTCGATAGTCCCGTCGGCATTGCGCGCATAATACTCGTGGGGGCTGTACAGGTCCTTTTCGAGGGGCGTGGGGATGGTCGCCACCACAAACCAGCCACCCATAAACCTGTCAAGATCCAGGTTAGTCACTGTATCAAGAGGGGCAGTCGACTGATGACTACAGGCGATCAAGTTCATGACCAGAATGCCGCTCGTCACGGCTTTCATCCAAAGCTTCATGACCGGCCTCTGCACTCGATCCACAACGTTGGATCAGATTGACGAGTTGACCTTCGAGTCATCAGGGGCCACTCGCAGATGGGGCTCACCGGACTGACAGTCCAGTCATTCGATCCTGTTCACGCCAGTCTTTGAGCAGGCGGAAAAATTTGATAGAACCGCCACCATACATGTCTGAGAAGAACCCGCTTTTGTTCGCAGAATCCCCCTCACTATTGTAGTAACCGGGCGTACATTCCTCGTAAAACCTTGCCCCCATACGCGCCATGCTATGGACTTCACTGACATACTGAGCCTCGGCAGCCTCAGTCGCCTCGACAACCGACTTACCAAGGGCTCGAGTCTTCGCCAATATATAAGCGACGTGCCGTGCCTGCTCATTGAGGGCATGAGGCACATTGACGGTCACTGCCGTCTGTACAAAGCCCATGAAAAAGCAGTTTGGAAAGCCATGACTCTGAAGCCCGTTAAAGGTTCGCAAGCCATCGTTCCAGTGCTCACTGATGGCTCTACCATCACGACCGATGATGTCGTAGCCGGAACGCCGAGTGTAGGAAGTACCTACCTCAAAACCCGTGGCGAAAACCAGACAATCGACCTCGTACTCTTTGCCATCCACCACGACGCCATTGGCCGTGAGTCGATCAACACCCTTGCCTTTTGTATCAACCAACATGGCATTAGGGCGGTTATAGGTCTGCAAATATTCATCATGAAAACAGGGGCGCTTACAGAATTGCCGATACCAGGGTTTTAGCGCCTCTGCAGTCGCAGGGTCTGCCACCAGCTCGGCCGCGCGCTGCCGTACCTGATTCATTTTTTTGTAGTCAGCCAGCTCCATGAGTTGACCACGCTCTGTCTTGGTCAGCCGCCGACCCAGTTGTCGGCTGGCTTGCTTGGCAACGATGCCGGTGAGGTTTCGCATGATATCGGTCCAGCCATCACTGACAAGATCGACCGCCTGGTCGCCACCACTCACTAGGATATTGAAGTTATCCATCCGCTCCTGCTGCCAACCCGGCTCAAGCGCTGCGGCCCACGCTGGGTCTGTCTCGGCATTATTACGGACATCCACTGACGATGGCGTACGCTGAAAGACATATAGCTGTTTGGCCCACTCACCGAGGTGGGGGATACACTGGACGGCTGTCGCACCTGTGCCGATAATTCCTACCCGTTTATCAACCAGATTGGTCAAATTGCCGTAGGAATCGCCACCCGTGTAGCCGTAGTCCCAACGGCTGGTATGAAAGGTAAACCCCTTGAACTCGTTGATGCCATCAATACCAGGCAACTTCGGCCGATTAAGAGGCCCATTTGCCATCGCCACATAACGCGCCTTCATCCGGTCACCGCGATCGGTACAAATGATCCAGTGCCCACTGGAATCATCCCAGGTCATAGAGGTGACATTGGTCTGGAAACAGGCATTTTCGTAAAGGTTGAAATGCCGCGCAATATTTTGACTGTGCGCCAGAATCTCCGGCGCAAAGGAGTATTTATGTTTGGGAATGTAGCCCATTTCTTCGAGTAAAGGCAGATAGCAGTAGGACTCCACATCGCACATGGCACCTGGATAGCGATTCCAGTACCAGGTTCCACCGACATCCCCTGCGCCTTCAATCAACCGTATATCGTTGAAACCAGCCTCTCGAATCCGCGCACCCGCCAGCAGACCGCCGAAACCGCCACCAATAATCGCCACCTCCACTTCATCAAACAGAGGATCTCGAGTAAACCCGGGCTCAACATAGGGATCGTGAACATAACGCGAAAACTCTGCGGTGACCTCCTGGTACTGCTGACTACCATCCTGGCGCAAACGCCGATCACGTTCCGCAAGGTATTTTGCCTTGAGCGCATCTGGATCAAAATCGAGATCACCGAGTAATGACTGGATGCTGGGATCGATATTCATATGCGCTGCCCTCGTTAGCTCGTCTTCTACTAGTTACTCCGACTTGCTTGAGTGTACTGAAAAAAAGTCGCTCTGACACTACCCGAGTAGATTCGGGCAAACAATCAACCAGACAAGCTCAATTGGTAACTGTCGACCCGGTCGCTGGCTTTCTGCTGGCCAGCCGAAGAACCCAATAACCCATCAGAGCTGCCGCCAGTGAGCCCACCAATATGCCCAACCGATCGTTGAGTATATTGCCAGCACCCGTCTGTTCAAAGGCTAAAGAACTGATGAAGAGGCTCATGGTAAAGCCAATACCGCAGAGACAGGAGACACCGTACAATTGGAGCCAACTGGCCCCCAGGGGCAGCCGAGCAAAGCCCAATTTAATGGCGATCCAACAAAATCCCATGACCCCGATCTGATTACCCAGAAACAAACCTAGTGCGATGCCTAAAGGCACTGGTTCCAGCAATGACTGTAGTGTAAGTCCCGCAAAGGATATACCGGTGTTTGCGAAGGCAAACAGCGGCAGAATTCCATAGGCCACAGCTGGGTGGAGATCATCCTCAAGCCGTTCAAGCTGAGTCAGCTCTTGGCCAGGCGCCTTGCGATAGGGGATAAACAATGCGATCAGAACACCCGCGAGGGTTGCATGGACACCCGACTTCAATACCGCAACCCACAAGACAAGACCCACGAGCAAATAGGGTGCAAGTGACAGAACGCCTCGACGGTTAAGCACCCACAAAACCAGTGTCGCGGCTGCTGCAACCACGAGCGACAGAACGGAAAGATCACTGGTGTAAAACAACGCGATAATCACGATAGCACCCAGGTCATCAGCAATAGCCAGCGCCATAAGGAAGAGCTTCAATGAGGTCGGGACTCGACTCCCCACAAAGGCCAACACCGCCAGAGCAAAAGCAATATCCGTTGCCGAGGGTATTGCCCAACCCTGCAGTGCCACCGGATCGCCCCAATTGATCCAGGCGTAGATGCAAGCTGGTATCATCATGCCGCCCGCAGCACCAACAATGGGTAGTACCACTCTCGCCGGATCTGAGAGTTCTCCATGAAGAATTTCGCGCTTGACCTCTAAACCAATTAAAAAGAAGAAAATAGCCATCAGGCCATCGTTAATCCACAACAGCAGCGGTTTGGCGATCTCAAAATCACCGACCCGCACCTGTACCGGCAGATTCAGCAGGGCGTCATAGTAGGACCTTGCCGAGGAGTTTTCTGCCAGCAGTGCGAGAACCAAAGCGCCTAGAAGTAGAATGCCGCTTGAGGTTTCGAGGCGCAGGAAGCGCGTGATGACAGCTTCAAGGGCTTTATGACTTTTTTTCACCATTTTACGCACCTGACCATTTTAGGGGCGTTAGCCTAACGGATTACTGGCGCCGGGTATATCGCTCAGCGACCAGCGTCGTCCAGATCGCAACCCCTAACCGAACCCACAAAGTTGCTAAAAATTCAAAAAAAAAGCAACACTCAAGAGTGTTGCTTTTTTAAACTGCTTTTTAAAACCGCTTTTTTTAACCGGTTTCTTTCAACCAACTTGTTTCGATTAGCGCACCACCAGGGGCAGCGGCTTTGAATCAATCGGTTAGGGTAAAAACACTTGTCAGCATTTTTACCCCTTGTCGTTACGCGTTATAAGAAATCTTATAAAGCGACGATGTTTTCTGCTTGTGGGCCTTTCTGACCTTGAGTTACGGTGAACTCAACTTTTTGGCCTTCGACCAAAGTTTTGAAGCCTGTACCAGAAATGGCGCTGAAGTGTGCGAAAACGTCAGGACCTGACTCTTGCTCAATAAAGCCAAAGCCTTTTGATTCGTTGAACCATTTTACGGTGCCAGTAGTTGTTGCCATGATGATATATCCTAGATAACCAATATTTAAATTTTGCCCCAAATGGGACGATTTTCGCTGGAAGTGTATTTCAATGACTTATAGTAACTGGACGAGGTACAACAGAGGGCCTTCGAAGACGGTGACATAAATTCAATACTTACTTTCTAGCTATCGAGATTCTATCCGTTTTTTCGCCAGAGTCAAGCCTTTGGCTGAAAATATTTGTAATTGACTGGCACCACTGGCGCACTGGTCTGGCAAAGATATCCGTTAGACGGTTTTTCTTTGCCTTTTCTCCTTGCCTACCGCAACAACACAGCGCGCAGCATGTCATCCAAAGAGGTCAGCCGCAATCCCAACTTGCGGGCTGCCTTGGTGGTCTCTACGGCATCATCATGATCCAGCACACCTAGCATGGCCCGAGTCACAGGTGGCGAAGGCAGCAGCAACTCCAACAGCCCAGCCATCAGCAGACCGACCCGCAAGGGCACAGATATGACCCGTGGATTTTCGCCCAACAGTCTACCTGCACGCTTTATCAAGGCCCGCCGAGTTAAAGACTCTGGCCCCGCGAGCTCTATGACGTCACGGGACGGCACCTCCTGAAGGCTATTGATGATCGCCTGGATCACATCACCGGCATAGATAGGCTGCTCAAGACTCGCCGAATGAAAATCAACATTAAACTGGCGCTGCGCCTTTTTTTGCAGGGCGCGAGAGGCAAAGTCACCCTCACCCAGCACCATAGGCACCTTGATGATTCGGGCAGGCACCTCACCCGCCAACAACCGGCTTTCTGCTCGCGCCTTGGAAGCCAGACATTGATTCGTCGAGTCGACATGGGCACCCAGGATACTCAAGTACAAAATTCCTTGCGCTGGCTTGCCCGCAACGGCTGCCAATAACGCATCCGCAGCATCTTCGTGGGCCATCTTAAAAGTGTTGGCACGGGACTCCTTGATGATACCTGGCAGGTGAACAATGTAATCGACGTCCACCAGCACCTTGGCCAGACTTTCAGCTTTGGCATAGTCACAAGCAACTACCGTCGCTGCCTCGCCCACCTGCTCGGCCAGAACTTGTTGCGCTGCCAAGGATCTCACCACAGCAACTATCTCGTGTTGACCGCCAATCGTTGCGATCAGGCGCCTGCCGAGATGCCCATTAGCGCCCGTAATTGCGAGTTTCATGAATTCATTCCCTGTCTAAAACACTAGGACAAACAGACGTTTCTCAAGCTCTAATTGCGCAAGCCTGGGCCACAGATCGACGACTCAGTCAGTCACGAGAGTCAGTCACGACTGCCAGTCACAACAGCAAGCCACTGTTCACTCGCCGATGCAACTATGTCACGATACCGCGTGTCACGATACCGCGTGTCACGATACCGCGTGTCACTATACTGCGTAACGCCTGATGGTCGCACATTACTGAATAGGCACACCAGGGATAATGTTCCTTTGCTCACTGACAAAATCCAGCTGCCCAATATTTTAAGCATCTCGAGACTCGTGCTTGCACCACTCGCTTTCTTCTTGATCGAAGGCTTGCTGTGGCGCGCCGCCGCTCTGGTCATCCTGCTGGCAGTATTAACCGATCTGCTCGATGGCTTTCTGGCGCGCCGCTTGCAGCTTGAGAGTCGCTGGGGAGGCTTGCTTGACCATAGTAGTGATGCCGTCTTTGTCGCCGTGGTTCTTACCGCACTGGCCAGCCAGCATCTGGTTTCCTGGATCCTGCCGCCGCTGGTGCTTGGCGCCTTTCTTCAATATGCGCTTGACTCCAATGTCATTCGAGGCGAGGCGCTGAGAGCAAGCCTGCTCGGTCGTTACAATGGCATCGCGTACTTTGTACTGGCTGGCTGGCCGGTCCTGCAGAAGGGACTGAATCTGCACCTGCTCGATGACTCCTGGTTTTTCTGGGCTAGCTGGGGCCTCATAGCGTCCACCCTGCTCTCAATGCTAGACCGCCTGCTGGCTCTGCGTGACGCTCGGCGAGTGGACAGCCTTTAAGCGCCCAACCTGCCGAGGATTCAAGGACGCTTAGGTGTTGGTGGTAGAAAACAGTTCCTGATTTGCCTTTGGCAGGAAAATCAGACCGATCAACGCATTAAAGACGACAAAGAAGGTATGCATTACCATTGAGAAGGCGCCCACCTCAGGATAGTCTGGAAAGAGCACAGTCCAGAGTAACAGCGCGCCCGCATGGAAAGGTAAAGGCAGCGCCGCCGACAGAAATATCACGGGCAGGAAAGCCAGCATCTGGCCAAAGTTCACATTTACCTGAAACAATTCCAGTGCCAGAGTATAGACCATGACAGCCAAGATCAGGTTGGGCGCTTTGCAGGCAACCACCAGCAGATAATGGCTCAACCTCGCCTGCCGAAAAGCCATGAATATAGGCTTGTCTCTCAGAGTCGAGGCCGGCAGCAGGCGGCCGCTAAAATATAACAGGTGCAGCGGAAAATAGCAGAGCGCAACCAAATATACACTCACCAGAATCTGCGGCAGCGGCAGCGCTGTTGAAGCCTGTAAAACCAGTTCGTAGTAGATGGCAACGCCGACCGCCGAGAAAATCAACAATTGATAGATCTCTACCATGCCCAGCATAATCATGCTCGATAAAGCCTGCCAGACAGGCACATCATAACGCCGCAACAGGTACAGCGACATGGCACCCTTGCCAACCTGCTCGTTTACCAGAGACAGAATATAGGCGCTGGCCCGCAGCGGTAACACATTGCTTAATTTGATGGCAGGGGCATTGAACCAACGAATGACGCGCCAAGTTGCATGCGAGTCCACCAGAAAGAAAAATATCGAATAGGGAATCATCAACATCAACCAGTAAACCCAGTCGGCTGCACCGAAAAATTTGACCAGATAGGCGACGAGCGTCATGCCATCCCGCAAAGCCGCCGCCTCGATTCGACCATACACCAGATAAAAACAGCCGATCGCCAGACCCCAGGTAATCAGCTTCAACAGCCATGCACGGGTTTTATTCTTTACCGGTTGTGTCATGTTTCACCCACTGATTCAAGATTCCGCCCCCCGGCGAGCAAGCTGGCGACAGCCGTTAACGCACTCCCAACAATCATCCAGTTGGCAAAGGCGACAAGAGAAAAGAGGCGAAAAGCACCTAAAACTGCCGCTTATTTGCCAAATCGCCTTTCTCGCTGCTGGTAGACCCGCAGTGCCCGCCAGAAATCAATCATACGAAAAGCCGGCCAATAGACCTCCGTGAAGTACAGCTCTGAATAGGCACTCTGCCAAAGCAAAAACCCCGACAGGCGTTCCTCACCCGAGGTTCGAATGATCAGATCTGGATCTGGTATACCTTCTGTGTACAGGTACTTACCAAAGCGTTCCTCAGTGATCTCAGCCACAGTGAGCCTACCCGCCTCTATCTCGCCCGCCATTTTCTTGACCGCATCAACGATCTCGGCACGTCCACCATAACTGATTGCAATATTCAGCTGAAAGCCATCATGGTCTCGAGTCATGGCTTCAAGTTTATCGATCTCTTCGACCATTGCCGGCGCAAGATCATTTCGTCGACCTATGACTCTCACTCTGACTCGCTCGCGAATGATCGCCGGATCGCTCTGAAACTGCTTTAACTTGGTCATGATGAGGTCCATCAAATAGTCGACCTCCTCAGGGCTGCGCTTGAAATTCTCGGTTGAAAACGCGAAAAGTGTCACTATTTTGATATCCAACCGCCAACACCAGCGCAGGAAATCCTCCAGCTTTTCAGATCCAGCGCTGTGACCTTCGATAGTATTTGAAAACCCTCTGTCCTTGGCAAATCGGCGATTACCATCAACGATAAGACCAATATGGTGGGGTCTAGGACCGGCGTTGATTTGGCGCCAGAGCAGGCGCTCGTAGACTTTATAGAAGATTGCCGGAACGTTCATTAATACAGCTTCAAGTAGCACATGCGCGGATTATTCCAGACTCTCAACAAACCGCAACCTCTAATATCACTATCAGAGAAATATCAGCCTGCAACCCTCGTCTACCGACCTGACCCTGGGTCGCACAGAGGTGCGAGCACTGATTTCCACTTTCAACTTGGTATTGGCTCAAAAACATGGTTATGATCAGGGCACTAATGACGACGCCAGGAGCCGAGCATGTCTGAAGCCAAACGTGAGATCCAACCACAGAAAAAGCCTGCCAATCCCACCGCCACCATCGACTATCCACCGAAGTTTGCTACCGTCGAAGAGGAGCGCAGGGAGAGGAAACGCAAACTGACAGCCGCGCTGCGCCTGTTTGGGCGCCTGGGTTTTGACGAAGGCGTGGCAGGGCATTTTACCGTTCGTGATCCGGAGCATACCGACCAATTCTGGGTGAACCCGTTTGGGCGTTCCTTTAAGCAGATGCGAGTGTCAGATTTGATTCTGGTTAACCATGACGGCGAAATAGTTCAGGGATCGGGCCGCTTGAATGGCGCCGCCTTTGCGATTCACTCGCAAATCCACAAACATCTACCGCACGTCACGGCTGCCGCTCACACCCATTCAGTCTACGGCAAAGCCTGGTCCAGCCTGGGACGCTTGCTGGATCCCCTGACTCAGGACTCCTGTGCCTTTTACGGTGAGCATGTGTTGTTCGATGATTTTACCGGTGTGGTACTCGACACCTCGGAAGGCGAGCGCATTGCCACGGCCCTTGGCACCAAAAAAGCCGCGATACTGCAAAATCATGGCTTGCTAACGGTCGGCCAGACAGTTGATGAAGTTGCCTGGTGGTACATCACCATGGAGCGCACCTGCCAGGCGCAACTGCTGGCAGAGGCAGCAGGTACGCCGAAGCTGATTCGTCCGGAAATCGCTGCATTAACCCAGCGTCAGGTAGGCTCTGCTCCCGGTGGCTGGTTCAGCTTTCAGCCGCTGCATGACGTCATCATTGCCGAACAGCCGGATATGTTTGACGAGTAAGATCCCTAGCTACGCCTCGCCGCATAAAAGACGGCCTTTCGGTATTTCCCAACGAGAAACACCGAAAGGCCGACCTAAACACTAGCCTATAGACGCCTGCCGCAAAGCCCTATCCCTCAAAAGGTTGCGCCCACTGATCGGCAAACACCAGCTTGTCCAGCGGTCGCCGGCTGATAGGACCATGCCCCTTTAGCACTGGATAGCCAATGGGCACATGGGCACAGGTGTACCAGTCCTCAGGGATATTCAACAGGGTCTTGACCGCCGCTTCCTGTTGACACAGTAGCGTCGTCAGCACGCAACCCAAGCCCTCAGCTCGACAGGCTAGCATGACATTTTGTACCGCCGTGTACACGGATCCGCCGCCCACAATCGAGGGTCGGCCAAGACCACTGTCAGTAATAGCCATCAGATTCGGATTAAAGCAAAACACCAGTATGACGGGCGTCTCAGCCATATGACTGGCAAGATAATCACCAGCTTTGAGCATTTTGGCCATCTGTTCTCGAGCCGCATCTCGCATTTTTGGCATGGCCTTGATATGCCCTTTGCTATACTCGTGCCATTCAGCATGGTAGAGAGTGCCCAGCGCTTGTTTAGTATGAGCCTCGGTCACTGCGATAATTCGAAACGGTTGCACGTTACCGCCGGTCGGCGCCCAAGCCGCCGCCTGTAGTACACGATTGAGTACCTCAGCGGGTATAAGATCCGGCTTCAAACGACGAACTGCGCGCAAGGTGCTCATCGCTTCATATAAATCAACCATAGTTTCTCCGTTGGACACGAATGGATTAACGCGGACGAATGCCGGCTCTGTTACAGTAATTGCTTGGGTGCCAGACCCAGCGCCACACGACCTACGACCTCATAGATCGGCGGTGCCACCATAATATGCTGAGTGGTGACGTGTATGTCTCGAAAGCAGCGCTGCAGCTCGCTCGACTCATAGATAGAGCTGCTGCCACCGGCCTGGTACAGCCGGTCCACAGCCGCTGCTGCAGACTGAGTGGCATTCACTGCGGCCAGGCGCAGGTTCGCCTTAATCTCGGTCGAGAGTCTCTCGCCGGCGCTCGCATAATCCCAGGCTTCATCGATCGCCTGGTGGATAAAGGCTTCTGCCGACTTCAAGTCGGCCAGGGACTTCGCTACTTCACTTTGCACCAATGATCGCTCGGCAAGACCTCGGCTCGACCCGGTGGGCAGCTTGACACCCGCCAGCTCCGTAAAGGCTGCCAGCGCCTTAAAGCCGATGCCCAGACTAACGCTGGCGACACCAATCGCCAACAAACCCAGTATCGGAAACTGGTAAAGGGGCCTTCTGACTCGCGCCCTTGCACCCAGGGTGATGCTGTGCTCAGCCGGTACAAATATATCCTTGACGTTAAAATGGTGACTACCTGTGCCACGCAGACCAGAGACCCGCCATGTGTCCTCGATTTCTACTTGCTCGGCAGGCATCAACATTAACTGACTGATGGGCGCACCCTCGGGTGATAGCAGGGGTTCATCATTTTCAAACAATAGACAGCCGCCACAGATCCAATCTGCGTTCTGGGAACCACTACCAAATGGCCAGCGACCCGTCACTCGATAACCGCCATCGACTTTGTCTGCTCGACCCAAAGGCGCTGTGACCCCGACACTGATGCTGCCGGGCCGGGTGCCATAGATCTCGCGCGCGGCGACATCGGACAAAGATGCACTCAACAAGCCTGTTGTCGCGCCGATCATCAGATGCCAACCTGCCGAGCCATCTCCCATCGAGAGAGCCTTGAGAATCTGAACAAACTCACTGGGATGAACCTCCAGCCCTCCATATTCAACCGGCACCAGGAGATGAAACAGACCCTGATCTGCAAATTGTCTGGCGATACTGGCAGGCAGGCGCCGTTCCCGTTCAATCTGATCAGAATACTGAGGAAGGTTGACTGCCCACTCGCCAGCCAACTGCGCCAGATTAGTACTCGTTGCCTGCATCATAGATTCGCCACTTTCGATTGACCTTTACTTCTGTACTTAGGTTTTTACAATGTACCACCGCTTCACCACTCGAGCCAATATGACGCACCATGCGAGCTTTACCGCTTTCAGAACCGCGGCCGACAAAGCCAGGCTTGATGATCCTAGTTTGCTTCTCAGCAATCCGCAGCTGCACCGCCCCAGCAAACGCCTGGTCAACAACCTGCATGTTTACGGTTGGACGACCGAGGTGTTTCTGGAATTATTTGGCCCCCGATGGCTTGATCAAGGCTGGGTCAACTTGACCTTCAAGAAGCCGACTTACCATGGCAACCAGATGGAGGTCATCATCTCAAAGCGCGCAGGCGGTGAATTCAAGGTCCTGAACCAGGACAAGGATGTTTGCCTGAAGGGTCATGTGGGGCTTGGATCAGCCCCCTGGCTTTCAAACATCAAACAAACTCGCCTGACGAAAAGCTTGCCACAACCCGAGACCCGCACAGCTTTGTCACTGGCCAATGCACCCTTGAAAAGATCATTGATCCCTATGAGTGTAACCCTGTCAAAAACCGACAGTGAGGCCTTTATCACCCACACCCAAGGCCATCTGCTGCCGGTCTATCAAGGCGAGCAAGGGCGCTGCCATCCGATCTGGCTCGCCAGCCGACTGACTGACTTGCTGCAGTACTCGTACAGCTACGGGCCCGCCATCCATACCCACAGTCATATTCAACAGCTGGCGCCAGCCTATGCCGGACAAACCTTTACTGTGACGGGTTACTGTCACGATGCCTATGAGCGCAACGGCCATCACTATATTGAAAATGATGGTTCAATCTGGGCCGAAAACGGCTCTGAGGTCACCCGCCTGCGTCATACCGCCATCTTCAAACTCAAGGATCCAGAGAGTCTCTAAGCATTTTTCAATCAGCGTTCTTGTTAACGCTAAGCCTTGCTAACCACAGGCCTTGTTAACGACAGGCCGTGTTAACGACAGGCCGTGTTAACGAGAGTCCTTGTTAAAGCTTGGCAGCTCCCCCATCAGCTCCGCGATACGAGATTCTCCTGCTCGAGTCTGCGCACCCATCAACAGCGCAGCTTGCATATTGGCGTGCGCTTCTGGCAGCCTCAGCGTCTGTTGGAACAAAAAGGCTTCTTCCAATAAACCTTCACGCATCGCTGGCTCTGCATTCACTACTGAGGCCTTCGCCAGGGCCACAGCACCGCTCGGCCAGCTTGCTATCCGCCGCGCCAGTCGATCGACGAAATCATCCATGGCTTGCGGCGTCTCAAAAATACGATTGAGATAGCCCCAGCGTTCCGCCGTGACGGCGTCGAGATCCTCTGCACCCAGTATCACCTCCATCGCGCGGTTTCGGCCAATCAAACGTGGCAGGTGCTGCGTACCGCCACCCCCTGGCAGAATGCCCAATGGCACCTCCATTTGATTGATCACTGTACGATCCTTGACACCAAATCGCATATCACAAGAAGCCGCAAATTCGTTACCACCGCCACCCACTCGCCCAGCAAGCTTGGCAATCGTCGGTTTGTTCATGGTCCGCATCAGCTCGCACATACCGTGAAAAGGGCTCAACTCGGTAGCCTTCATCGCCGGCTGGTCTATGGGAAAGCTCAGAATAGCTTCCAGATCGAAATGGGCAATGAAAAAATCCGGATCGGCGCTTTGCATCACCACAACTTTCACCTCCTCATCCACCGCTACCGCCGCTGTGAACGCCACCAGATCCTGATACAAAGGCAGCGTCATGACATTAACCGGCGGATTCTTGATCGTCGCGACCAGCACGCCAGCATCGAGACGGACCGAGATCGTTTGATAATCATAGGACATAGTATTGTTCTCCTTGTTAAAGCTGAGTGTTGCTAACTTGGATCTTTCTCTTCTAACTCTTTACTGTTTTAACCCTTTCCGTTTTTAATCTTTCTCTTTTAACCTTTCTCTTTTAACCTTTCTCTTTTAACTCTTTCTGGTTTACTTTTGCCACATTTAATCTTTTCTGGTTAGCTCTTTTTCGGTTAATCCCTTTTCATTGAATTCACTGTTATCAAGTCCACTGTCAGCATTCGCCTGACTCACTTTCAAAGAGCCTCGATGAAATCGCCTTGCACGTCGATAGGGATAAACGTCCAGCACTTGTTTCTGACGAATATTGTGCTGCAGTTCCTCCCAGTACTCTGGCGTGAACAGATCTGCGTGGAACTCACAAAAAATGTCCTGCAAATGACCAGCGCTGAACAGGAAGTTTTTAAACTCTTCCGGAAAGACGTCGTTAGAGCCAACCTCATACCAGGGTTCGGACGCCAGCAAATCTTCAGGATAGCGCGGCGGCGGAATTCTGCGAAAGACAACGTCAGTCAGGTAACAAATCTCATCATAATCATAGAAAACAACTCGACCATGGCGCGTTACGCCAAAGTTTTTTAAGAGCATGTCGCCGGGAAATATATTCGCTGCCGCGAGCTGTTTTATCGCATTACCATATTCGTCGAGTACCTGGCGTAATTCAAACTCGCTCTTGTCCTTGAGATAAATATTTAAAGGCGTCATACGTCGCTCAGTGTAAAGATGACTAACGATCACATGTTCATCGGTTAATGTCACTGAAGACGCCGCCACCTTGACCAGCTCAGCAAGCAAGGCAGCTGAAAATCGCTCGCGAGGAAAAATAAAATTCGAGAACTCCTGGGTGTCTGCCATGCGCCCTACTCGGTCATGGGTCTTGACTAAATAATAAGCCTCTTTGACCTGTTCTCGAGTCACAGATTTGGTCGGCGAAAATTTGTCTCGAATAATTTTGAAAACAACATCATAGGACTCCAGCGTAAACACTGTCATCACCAGCCCTTTGATGCCTTGAGCTACTACAAATTGATCTGCCGAGTGCTCAAGGTGGTGAAGAAAGCCACGATAAAACTCAGTCTTACCGTGTTTGTAATAGCCAATCGCGGTATAGAGTTCCCAGCGCTTTTTATTTGGCAATAGTTCCTGCAGAAAGGAGACAAGCTCATTAGGATAACTGGTGTCCAACATAAAATAGGCACGGGTAAAACTGAAGATCATGCTGAGTTCGCTATCGGTCCAAATGAGGGCATCGACATACAAACCCGAAGGTGCTCCATCTGACTGCTGGATATTGTGAATAGGTATGGCAAGTGGAAAAAGGTGTTCGTCAACCTGCAATTTACCAATCAGATAAGCACCTTTGTTTCGATAAAAGATGGGCTTCAACATCTCTAAACGGAGTGCCTGTGGTCGACGCAGCAACGGAATTGAAGTTTGCAGAGCCGCGACCATTTGCTGCAGACATTCGGCTTGATTGAGCCATGGAATACGAAAACCGGCATCATCGAGCACTCGCCTGAGTAAGCCGCCCAGATCACTGGCCGGGCCATAGGACCGAGTGAGCTGCGGGGCAAATTGAGGCCGCGGCGGGTCTGATTCTGAGACCTGTACAAACGCAACCTCGTCGTGAAGATGCTGGCCTCGCCAGGTTCGGCGGAATACGGTGTTGAACACAGTCTCGGCGAGATCAGAATCTGGCCGGCCGCGAATCAAGCCGGCATAAGCCTCTTTGATGCTGCTCCAGTCGGCCAAACTCATCCTCAAAGGATCGATGAGTTCACCTAAAGACTCGAGTGTCATGCGAGCAGCAATATTATATAGCTTGATCCGCTGGGTAGCGGCAAGTTGGGTGGCCTGCCAGTCTGCACCCTCGAACCTCGCCATAGCGCCTTGCGTGATGTGATTAAATTGAAGTCGATAGGCTTCGAAGCCGTCGAGGATGAGCCGCGCAATCGTGCTTGCAGGAGAGCTTTCAGTGCGCATTGCCGCTGACTTCCTCTTGAATTCCGTTTTCGGACGCTTATAATCGTCCACTTACTTTTGGTCTGACCAAACTGGTCTTGCCAAACTGGTCTTGCCAAACTGGTCTTGCCAAACTGGTCCGGCCAAACTTATGGGGCCCAAGCTATCCGGTCCAACTGATGCGGCCCACCCTATTCAACCATTCCTATTGACCTACTGCTTATGACCCTATCCAGTGATGTCACCCATATCAAGTCCCGCGCGGAGGAAATTAGCGCTATTTTGTGTGACGAAATTCTTCGCGGTCAGTATCGCGCCGGCGAGCGCCTGCCGTCGGAACGAGACCTGGCTGCGCGCTTTGAGACCAACCGAGGCGCGGTAAGAGAATCCCTGAAGAAACTCGAACAGCTGGGTATAGCCAGCATTAAGCCTGGCGGCGTTCGAGTCGTGCCGGTTGAAGAGGCCTCTTTGTCTATTCTTGGCCCGCTACTTGATCTTGAGGAGGTGCCCAATGCCAGACTGGTGGGTCATGTGCTGCAGGTGCTCGGCGCTCTGATAGCGCAGTCAGCCCGATCAGCGGTCGAAGCGGCAACAGAGGAAGAACTTGTTCAGATGCAAGTCCTGGCAGAGACCATGGCACACTCAGCCGAGGACACAGACGCAAGCCAGCAACTCTGGAAAGAGCTGGGTCGATTGTTTGCAAGTATCAACCACAATCTTGTCCTGCACCTCATCCTGAATGGTTTGAAGACCCAGTTCGTCTCTCGACTGGTTGGGCTCGGACTCGAGGTCAAGCTACCACTGCAGCCAAATACCCAGTCTTTGCAAAACCTGGCACGCGGATTTGCCAGACGAGATCCTGAAATGGTCACACTGGCGATTAATCATCATTTCACGCTACTGCGAACCTGCGTACAGCAAGCCCTGCTCTCTTCTGGCGCCGCGACAAACCGTCATACCTCGAGGAATTCTGTCAATGTCTAACCTGATTAAAGCCTTGTTGACACTGGGGGTCCTTTTCGCGGCGGTGGTAATGGCCTACGGTATTGTCGTCACCGCACCTACACCAGACCAGGTAGAACCCGAAGAGGTCGCCACCGCTATTCGCATCCAGCGGGTGGAAAAGCAGGCCGTGCAAATGATTGTGCGATCCCAAGGCAATGTAGAACCTTTGACAGAGAGCGAACTGATCCCCGAGGTGTCTGGCACGATCAAATGGATCTCTCCTAAGCTGGTGGCTGGTGGCTACTTTACCGCGGATGAGGTTTTGCTCCAGATCGACGATCGTGACTATCGGTCGATGGTCGAACGGGGTCAGGCGATCTTGAGCAGGGCTCAGGCAGAAGACGAACATGCTCGCTTTGAATTTCAGCGACTCGACGAACTGGTGAAAAAGCGACTCACCAGCCAGTCAACACTCGAAGGTGCGCTGCGAGCCCAACGCATCGCAGCGGCCGCCCTGAAGGAAGCTGAGGTTAATCTCGCACAGGCGAAGCGAGACCTGTGGCGAACCGACGTCAGGGCACCCTATACAGGCCTGGTACGCAGCAAGAAGGTCAACCAGGGCCAATTTGTCTCTCGCGGCGCCTCTGTGGCATCCGTATATTCTGCAGACACGGTCGAAGTTCGCATTCCTTTGGCCGACAGCCAGCTCGCCTTTCTGGATTTAGCCCTGGGCCAAAGGGGCAGCCTGCCCCTAGAAGCCCAGGCAAATGTGGTACTCAGCACGCAATACGGCGGCCAGTATTATGAGTGGACCGGCAAACTGGTGCGTACCGAAGCCGAGATTGATGAACGCAGCCGTATGGTCAATGCCGTCGCAAGGGTCGACAATGACCGAACCAGTGGTCGACCACCCTTGCCGGTCGGTTTGTTTGTGCACGCTGAAATCGCCGGCCGACAGATCGACAATCTTGTGGTCCTGCCCAGGGCCGCCATTCGCAATCAAACGCAGGTACTGGTAGTCGATGCTGACAGTCGCCTGCGCTATCGGGATATCGAATTGCTGCGCTTTGATCGCGACCAGGTCTATATCAAGGCCGGGCTTGAAGCCGGAGAAGCCGTGAACCTGTCGCCGATTCAGACTGTGATTGACGGTATGCGCGTCAAGATCGCGTCCAACACAAATGCCTGATTCGACCAGCGGAGTACCACCACATGCATAGAGCCATTGAGTGGTTTGTTGACAATCCTGTCGCCGCCAACCTGATGATGTTCATCTTTCTGGTCGGCGGACTGATGAGCATGCTCAGCATGCACAAGGAGGAGTTTCCAAACATCGAACCGGGCCTGGTTCAGATCAGCATTCCCTATCTCGGCGCGGCACCAGAGGAAGTTGAACAAGCTGTCTGTATTCGGGTCGAGGAAGCGATTGAAGGTGTCAACGGCATGGATAAGGTGCGCAGCATTGCCTCCGAAGGCATGTGCACGGTTATCATCGAGCTTAATCAGGACTCCAACTACAATGCAGTGCTGAACGAGATCAAGAGTAAAATCGATGGCATCTCGACGTTTCCTCGTGAAACAGAGAAGCCCAATATTGCCATGATGCAATTTCGTGGCCAGACCATCGTCGTCGCTCTATCAGGCAACACAGACGAGGCGACCTTGAAACGCATCGCTGAAAACATGCGGAATGACATTGCAGACCTGCCGAATATTTCCCAGGTTGTCGTCAATTATGCGCGTCCCTATGAGATATCCATCGAAATCAGTGAGAACAATTTACGTCAATATGGACTCACGCTGGGCTCTGTTGCCAGCGCCATACAGCGGTCCTCATTAGACATGCCAGGCGGCTCGATCAAGACTGAGGGTGGCGAGATTTTGCTACGCAGTAAAGGTCAGGCCTACCGAAGAGAAGAGTTCGAGGACATCGTCGTCATGACACGCGCTGACGGGACTAACCTGACGGTCGGCGATATCGCCACGGTCAAAGACGATTTCCAGGAGGGTTTCCTGCGCGCCACCTTCAACGGCGAGCGCGCCATGATGATCACTGTCTACCGAGTCGGTGAAGAAGATACCATCGACTCTTCGTCAGCGGTCAAAGACTATGTTAAGCGCATCACGCCGTCCCTGCCCGAGGGCCTGAAAGTGACTGTTTGGATCGATGAGTCTCTGTCATTGGGACGCCGAATCGAAGCCCTGACCAAGAATGCCTGGGCAGGCCTTGTATTGGTGCTGATCATTCTCACCCTGTTTCTGCGTTTCAAGGTCGCAATGTGGGTCGCTGCCGGTATTCCTATTGCTGTCCTGGGCGCCCTCTGGGTCTTTCCGGTGGCCGGCATCAATATCAGCTCCCTGACGGTACTGGCCTTTATTCTGGTGCTGGGTATCGTCGTCGATGATGCCATTGTTGTCGGCGAGCGTATCTATAGCTACGAAGCCAGTGATCGCACCCATCGACAGGCAGCCATCGACGGGACCATCGAGGTTGCTGTACCGGTGATATTTGGGGTTCTGACGACAGTGGCAGCATTTCTGCCGATTCTGCTGATTGAGGGCCGTATGGGCGCGTTCTTTTCTGTCATTGGCTGGGTAGTCATTATTTGTCTTGTTTTCAGCGTCTTGGAATCGCAGTTGATACTGCCCTCTCATCTGGCCCACCGCCGAACTGAAGGCTACTTCATGAGTGAGACGCGTCTGGTCAAAGGCTGGATCAAACACCAGGGCAAGCTAGCAGGATACCTCGAGTGGATCGCTAGCGGCGTCTATCGACCCTTTCTGATCAAGTCGCTGGAATGGCGCTGGGTGACCTGGGCGATTGCAACGGGCGTCCTGCTCATGGCACTGGCGCTCATTGCCAGCGGCCGAGTGATCTTTCAGTTTTTTCCGGCTGTCGAAGGTGAAGAAATCTACGCTACCCTGAATATGCCAGAGGGGATCAGTGTTGAGCTCACAGAAATCGGTGCTCAGCTTATCGAGCAAGCGGCAATAGAGCTGGGCAAAGAGCTCGACCGCGAGCTAGGCTTGCCAGCTGGCGAGCATGCTATCACGCATGTTTTTGCATCCATTGGCTCCAACGCGGCCCGCAGTAACGGCCCTAGCAGGCGTGGCGGTGGCGGAAGCCATCTGGCGGAAGTGGTTGTCAAGCTGGTGCCCATCGAGCAGCGACCCAATCTACCTGCAAATCTTATCGCCAAGCGCTGGCGTGAAAAAACCGGGGCTATTCCTGATGCCATTGAGTTGAACTTCAATGCGAACTCATTCAGTGCTGGCAGTCCTGTTCAGGTTCAGCTAAAGGGCCGCAATGTCGATGCTCTGCGCACGGCAGCCGTGAGTCTGCGCGAGGAACTCGCGCGTTACCCCGGCGTCTTTGATCTGGCAGATTCATTTCGTTCTGGCAAACAAGAGGTCAAACTCAATGTCTTGCCTGAGGCAAAATCTCTTGGTCTTAGCCTCAACGATCTTGCCAGACAGGTTCGCCAGGCTTTCTATGGTGAGGAAGCGCAGCGTATTCAGCGTGGAACCGATGATGTTCGCGTGATGGTCCGCTACCCGGAGGAAGAGCGACGTTCACTGGGCAATCTGGAAGACATGCGAATCAGAACCCAGGACGGCACTCAGGTACCCTTTTTATCGGTTGCTGAAACCACCTATGGCAGCGGCTATTCCTCGATTAATCGTGAAGACAAACAGCGGGTGGTTAATGTGACCGGAGATGTGAACCGAGCCGTCGTGACGCCAGAGGAAGTCATGGGTGCCATCGAGAAATTCTTGTGCGAGGACGGCAGTCGCTTCTCCAGCACTCAGAATCCCTGCCATAACGCGGCTAATCCCGGCGTGACTTACACGCTGGGCGGTGAGCAGGAACAGCGCTCACAAGCCGTTGGCAGTATCTTCAACAACAGCCTGCTGGCGTTACTCCTGATCTATGCCCTGCTGGCGATTCCGCTGAAGTCCTACATGCAACCTTTGGTCATTATGAGCGTCATTCCCTTTGGTGCCGTCGGAGCCATAGTCGGTCACTACGTCATGGGCTGGAACCTGATCTTCTTCTCGCTGCTCGGCATCATTGCCCTGTCTGGTGTGGTCATCAACGCCTCGCTGGTCCTGGTTGACTACATCAATCGTCAGCGCCGACAAGGCGTTGCCATATTTGAAGCAGTGACGATGGCCGGTGTCGCGCGCTTTCGGCCAATTGTATTGACTTCAGTGACGACCTTCGTTGGCTTGATACCTCTAATGACCAATCCACAGCCCGAGACCTTCATGTTCATCCCCATGGCAATTTCTCTGGCGTTTGGCGTTCTGTTTGCGACTGTGATTACCCTGTTTTTGGTACCCAGCCTTTACCTGATGCTGGATGATCTGCAGCGCTTTCTCGGCTTGGATCAACGCCTGGACCCGGCGATTATTGAACATGAGCCGGCGCAAGCCAGCGCCCCTTTGGACAATTCACGCCTCAACAGCTAAACGACATTCTTCAGACTCATGCCCGTTCGGGAGGACTATGCATCCTTGGCGGGCAAGGTGTCGACGAAGGCACGCAACGCGGCATTGAGATGATCGGGCTGATCGTAGTGCAACATATGCCCCGCACCTGGGATGACAAGCTGGCGTGCGTTGGCAAACAAACCCTGCCGACGTTGCAATTCTGCGGCATAGAGGGCCTCGCTGGCCTGAAGTCCCATTCTACCGGTTGTCCAGTATTGTAAGGATTCGTCGCCCGTAACAATCAGCACCGGGCAAACCAGCCAGCGCAGCTGTTGCTCAGTTTCCAGTGACGAAAAAGTCTGCCAGACCATATTCATCATGGGGTCCCAGCGCCAACGGACTCCTCCTTGCGAATGCGGCTCAATACCCGCATCAACAATCTGCCGAGCTCGCTCATGTGCGAGTCGAGGGTTATTTCGCGTCAGTCGCGCCAGGGCATCTTCGGCGTCCCGCATGGGTTGAAGACTGTTATTGAGCGTCAGCATAGTCTCAACCTGGTCATGCCAGCGCCGCTGTTGGTCTTCTTCGCTCAAAGGCTCCGCCGAGTGTGGAGGTCCCATGCCGTCCAGCAACACCAGGGCACTGACCGCTTTGGGGTAGGCTGTGGCGTACCGACTGACAACATGGCCACCGAGACTGTGGCCGATAAAGATGGGTGCTGTCGGTAATTGATCCAAGGCGAAGTGTTTGACCAGGGCTCGAAGATCTGCAACAAATTGCACCATTGCGTAGCTGCCCGGATTATCACTGTGGCCATGCCCACGCAAGTCTAAAGCAAGAATCCAGTGCGTGTCCTGAAAGGCTTGAGCGATACTGACCATGCTCAACGCATGGTCACGCATGCCATGGACCAGCACCATAGCGGGCTTATCGGAACAGCCGAACTCTAGTACCGACAGCTGACAATTCGCCCCGTCGATGCTGTGGCGTCGTTTATACTCTGCCCGTTGCTCAATGGGCGCTTGCGAACTAACAGATTGCTCTTGCATGCATGAATCTCACTTCGACTAGCTGCTTCTCAACGTCAGCCACAAAAACTGGCACATAAACTGCCACAAAGGCTGCCACAAAAGCCGCCGGGGCACCGCAATTCGGCGAGTATAACTTGGCTCATCGTTTATTTCACAGTAAGGTCCTGCAAAGCCATCAATCGGTGGTTGCTGATAGACTAATTTGGTCTAAGTTAGTTTATGCGGACACCTTGAGACGCATTCGGTTGAGCGTGTTGAGAGGAAGCACTGTTCAAGCTGCCTTTCAGCTCGGCTTATTTGACCACTTGGAATGGCAAGCACTGGAAATCGCGCTAATCACACTAGTACTCACATTACAAACCGTTCTGCAAGCCGATCTACAAGCAGCCCTACAAGTCCCCCTGCAACTTACAGTAAACTCGTGTCAAACTACTCTCATACTACTCTCAAACTACTCATATACTTCTCAAGCATCTCAAGGGTGACCATGTTTCGATTAACTCGCAGATTTCTTCTTACCTTCCTGATCATCGCTGGTTTTATGCCTTCGGCGCTCGCCAAAGATCCTTTTGACTTGAAGGTCGAGATTCCGCATCAGATGTTTACGCTCGACAATGGGTTGACCGTGATCATTCATGAAGATCACAAGGCACCCATTGTCGCCGTGAACCTGTGGTATCACGTTGGCTCCAAGAATGAGGTCAGGGGCAAGACAGGATTCGCCCATCTGTTTGAACACTTGATGTTCAATGGCAGTGAAAATGTTGAAGACCATTTTGCCGCCACAGAACAACTGGGCGCTACTGTCCAAAACGGCACAACCAACTGGGACCGAACCAACTATTTTCAGAATGTGCCGGTCGGCGCCCTGGATGCCATTCTCTGGATTGAGTCTGACCGAATGGGACACTTGTTGGGCGCCATCACACAGGAAAAACTTGACGAGCAGCGAGGCGTCGTCCAGAACGAGAAACGCCAGCGCGAGAACCAACCCTACGGTAAAGCATCCGAGATTCAGTACAGTAGCATTTACCCCTCGGATCACCCCTATTCCTGGACGACGATCGGCTCGATGGACGACCTTAACGCAGCCGATCTGGACGATGTCAAAGCCTGGTTTAACCAATACTATGGCGCAGCAAACACAGTGCTGGTGATCGCCGGTGATATAGACACAAACGAGGTGATGAACAAGGTCAAATATTACTTCGGTGCGGTACAGCCAGGCCCACCCCTGACGAAACATAGCCAATGGGTAGCCAAACTGACAGGCACCCAAAAGCAAATCAGCTACGACCGGGTACCTCAGACGTTGCTACTGAAGTCGTGGAACATTGAGGGTAACCACAGCGAGGATACGACCTACCTGGAAATGGTCGCCGCAGCACTATCAGCCGGCAAGAGTTCACGCCTCTACAAGCGCCTGGCCTATGATCAGCAGCTTGTCTCCTCTGTTAGTGCCTACGTCAGCGCGGGAGAAATCGCTGGCACCTTTGAAATCAGCGCAATGATCCTACCTGGGATTGATGAAGCCCTGGTCGATCGCATTATTGAGGAAGAATTGGCTAGATTCCTCAAAGCCGGACCGACCCAAAAAGAACTGACTCGCATCAAGGCCCAGTCTCTCAGTAGTTTTGTCAGAGGCATGGAGGAAATCGGTGGGTTTGGTGGTAAGTCAGATATTTTGGCGAGTAATTACATCTATACGGGAAATCCTGAGTTTCACAAGACGGCATTGAATTGGGTCAAAAATGCGACCGCCAAGGACCTGACTCGAGCCGCCAACACATGGCTCAGCGATGGGTTATACCAGCTTGAAATCAGACCTTTTCCTAAACTCAGCGCGAGCACTGATATCGTCGATCGAAGCCAAATGCCGGCACTCGAACCCACTCCACTGGCACAACTCGATACTTTTGAACGTGCAGAATTAACCAATGGCCTGAAGGTCATAGTCGCGAACCGCAAAACTGTTCCAGTGATTAACATGCAGCTGTCGATCGATGCCGGCTATGCATCGGATCAATTCAGCATACCGGGTACGGCAAAGTTAGCCATGAATATGCTAGATGAAGGCAGCCGATCGATGGATGCCCTGACAATCAACGAGCGGTTGATGCTGCTTGGCGCTCAAGTAAGTAGCGGGTCGAATCTGGACACTTCTTTCGTGAGTTTCTCGACCTTGAAGTCCACATTAAACGATGCACTGCCCATCTTCACTGATATCATCCTGCATCCGGCATTTCCTGACAGTGAGCTAGAACGACTTCGTACACAACAAATCGCCAGCATTCAGTCGGAGCAGACAAATCCGCAATCCATGGGCCTGAGAGTTTTTCCGAAGTTAATCTACGGCGAGGGGCACGCCTACAGCCACCCCTTGACCGGCTCTGGCACCCTGGAGTCTGTCAACAACATCAAACTTGAGACCCTCAGAGCATTTCATGAAACCTGGTTCAAACCCAATCATGCAACGCTGATCGTGGTGGGCGATACTACCCTGGCGGAGATATTGCCGACCCTCGAAAAACAATTCTCCAGCTGGCGGCCCGGTGATATACCGGTCAAGAATATCGGCACCATCAGCAAGCCGGCCAAGACACAAATCTATCTGGTCGACCGTCCTGATTCACTTCAGTCATTTCTGTTTGCGAGCCAGATAGCAACGCCGAAGGCTAACCCCGATGAAGTCGCAACCGAGATCATGAACGAAATTCTCGGTGGTATGACAACCTCTCGAATCAACATGAACCTGCGAGAAGACAAACATTGGTCGTATGGCGCCTATACGGGTCTGGTCAGCGCTCGAGGTCAGAGAACCTTCTACGTACTGTCCAGTGTTCAGACAGACAAAACCAGCGAATCCATTCTGGAGGTCATGAAGGAGCTGAACCAGTACGTCGGTGACCAGCCAGCGACTGCTGCAGAGCTCAATAAAGCCGTGAGGAACAGTACCCTGTCACTTTCCGGCATCTGGGAAACTGCAGGTTCGGTATTAGGTAGTATCTCTCAAATCGTTCAATACGGCCTGCCTGATGATTACTTTCGTAGTTATGCCAGCGCGGTCGAAGCTGTTGACCTCCTCGAGGTTCAACGGGTTGCCAAAAAGTTAATTGACCCTGAAGCCATTATCTGGGTTGTCGTCGGTGACCGCGCAAAGGTGGAGCCCGGATTGAAAGCCTTAGGCTTGGGAGATGTGATTCTGATCGATGCCGATGGCAACCTGGCTTCGGATTCAACACTGTAGTCGCCATTGATATCGGCACAAAGTCCATAAAATCCGGCGAGTGCTTTTATTTGTAATGGAGTGAATACCGAATCAGGAGAGCGCCGAATAGGACAAAATTGACGCGATGCACCAACGAGCTCAAACTCACATAAATACTGGATATTAGCGCTAAAGTGGCTTAATATCCGCCCGCGAGCAACCACTGCTCTATTTTTGCACGAGCCACCGCGCCGGAAGACATGGTGTTATCAAATAGGGATCGGCGCGTCTCAATTTCTTGGGGAGAAAACAAATGAAAGATTACAGAAGCAGGCGCCATTTGGCCTGCGTCATTGCTGCGATCACGACCGGCTTAGCAGTTACGCCTGTCGCTATCGCAGAGCAAAGCGAAGCGTCCAGCATGGAAGAGGTCGTCATCGTAGGATCACGTCGCCCAGCGAGGTCTTCTACGGACACGACTGCTCCCGTTGACGTTATTGCGGTTGAGGAATTCACCCGCAATGCAGCAACTGACGTTCAGGATCTATTGCGTACAGCGGTACCAGGCTATAACGTCAATGCTCAACCTATCAGCGATGCAGCGACCATTTCGCGGCCGGCTAACTTACGCGGTCTGTCACCGGACAACACTCTTGTTCTGGTCAACGGTAAACGTCGCCACCGAGGTTCAGTCATCAGCTTTCTGGGCGGCGGCATCTCTGATGGTGCGCAAGGTGTTGATGTCGCAACGATTCCAGCGCTGGCCCTGAAAAATGTGCAAGTTCTGCGCGATGGTGCGTCCTCGCAGTATGGCTCCGATGCGATTGCCGGGGTCATCAATTTCATGTTGCGTGATGCGGCCGAAGGTGGATTTCTGGAAGTTACCACTGGCTCGACCTACGAGGGTGATGGCGACAACTATCGGGTTGCCGGTAACATTGGCTTACCCCTCGGTGACAGTGGTTTTGTTAACATCACTGCCGAATATGGAGAAGTCGATGGCACTGTACGCAGTATCGTCCGTGATGACGTGCGAGCACTCATCGCAGCAGGCAATTCCGCCGCTGCAGACTTCCAAACCATCAACTCCTACACTGGAGAAGTCCCTCAGTATTGGGGTCAACCAGACATTACGGATGACTTCAAAGTATTTATCAACAGTGCTTTTGAAATCAATCAAAACGCTGAGGTTTACGCTTTTGGTAACATTTCAGAACGTGAAGCGACCGGTGGCTTTTTCTACCGTAACCCAACAAACCGTGGTGGTGTCTATGCGGGCCCCAAAGTTGATGCGCTCACAGGTTTAGCTGATGCTACCGGTGTCGCCTCTGTCAAGGTTGGTGACCTGGATGGTATTGGAGTCGGCGGAGCTTGCCCAGATGGTATTCCATTAACGGGTACTAATGGCCTGATTCCAGATGCAACGATTCTGGCTCAGGTGACCGCTGATCCCAACTGCTTCTCTTTTATCGAGACGATCCCGGGCGGTTTCGTACCGCGCTTTGGTGGTACCAATAAAGATGCCAGCATAGCTGTCGGCGTTCGTGGTGCACTAGATAATGGTCTGGCCTACGATATCAGCGCTTACCGTGGATCGAATGAGACCGAGTTCTTCATTCGTAACACGCTCAATGCCTCATTAGGACCCAACTCACCTCGTGATTTTATCCCAGGCGGCCAGAAGCAAACTGAAACAGTTTATAACGTTGACTTCAGCTTACCTTTAGCGGTCGGCCTTGCGTCCGACTTAAACGTCGCCTTTGGTGCTGAATACCGCGAAGAAGAATTCGACTTGTACGCCGGTGATCCAGCCTCTTACGCCCTTGGCGTACTGGCTGACCAGGGCTTTTCTTCGAGCTCTAATGGCTTTGGCGGTTTTCCGAACAGTAGCTCCAGTCAGCAGGATAGCTGGGCAGGCTATGTTGAGCTAGACGCTGACGTGACAGATGCTCTGACACTTCAGGGTGCTTTACGTGTCGAGGATTACAGTGAGTTTGGCGAGACTACCAACTTCAAGATTGCGGGTATCCACCGCTTCGCTGAAAGCTTGGCGTTGCGCGGTGCCATCTCTACTGGCTTCCACGCGCCTACCGCAGGTCAGGCGAATATCACTAACGTCACCACGCAAAATCTCAATGGTGTGTTAGTTGATCAAGGTACACTACCCTTGAGCTCAACTGCTGGCCAACTCGCTGCAACCTACATTGAGAGCTTCGGTAATGGACGCCCAGTTCTTGGACCAGAGGATGCGACGAACTACTCGCTTGGTCTCGTTTTTGACATAGCTGGATCTCAGTGGACGGTCGACTATTACAAGATAGAAGTCAAAGATCGTGTAGCCTTGGGCGCGAATGTAGAGTTCCTTGACGCGCTAAACTTTGCTGGCGGAGGCTCTAACTACGCATCCGTTTCTGAGGCTCTCACGGGTCTGAATGCCGCTGGTGTGCTTGATCGCCAGCAGTTTCTTGGCTTGGATGACTTAGCCCAGTTCCGGTTCTTCGCGAATAGTTTCGATACCAAAACCAAGGGTATCGACGTAGTCGGTCGACTTGACTTTGATGCTTGGGAAGGTTCTTCCAACCTGACGCTTGCGATGAACTACAACAAGACTCGAGTTACAGATACAGGTATCGTCAATCCCATCGATGCAGACCGCGTTCAAGCACTGGAAAAGTTATTGCCACGTTTAAAGGGCAACCTGTCTTGGACTCATCTGCAGGGCCCAGTACGTGCACTGGTGCGCCTGAGCTACTTTGGCGAATGGGATGATACCGGTAATGGCGTACAGGACGTCAGTGCCGAGGTTCTCGTCGACGTGGAAGCGTCTTACACGATGAACAACGGACTGGAACTGATTGGCGGCGTCAGCAATCTGTTTGATACCTACAATGATGAAAACCCATCAGCAGGTGGTTCGGGCCAGCTTTACCCAGAGTCTGGACCTTTTGGCATGAATGGTGGGCAATGGTACGTGAAAGCGAGATATTCTTTCGAATAACGCTTTTATCTGACAAAGAAAGCCCTTCGTGTACTTCTGCACGAGGGGCTTTTTTTTGCCTATGGTTTTCTCTTCCTTCCTGGTGCTGGTTACGCTTATAGTACAGCTCTTTTGCGACCTTTCTAGGCATTACATGTTGCTGTCCTGTTATGTTCCAACTCTATCGATAGAACAGCTAGCTGTAAAAAGCGAGCAGCAACCTAAAGGATGGGGCTTTTCGGCCTTGCGCCACTTAGTCTTTTTGGATTACAGATAACAGCGATGAGCCTGGAACGATATCGCACGAACTTACGCGCACTGTCTGATCAGCTGATCGCTATTCAAAAGCCCATCAGAATTCTCGACAGTATCAAGTGGCCGACTGAGGTCAAACTGCAATTTCTCGCCGACAAAAACGCGGGACTACCCCGTTTGCCCAGCGACTATTATGATTCTCTGCCCCTGAAGTACGACCCTAGGCAAATCACAGAAGCCTTGATTCAATTACGTCAGCGGATTCGATTGACGCTGGGCAAGGACGATGGCTTGGGAAAGATTTTGGCTGAGTCCGTCGGTCAGTACGAGCGCGTCATTGAGATGCTGTTAGCGCGCGGCACACCGGCTTTTGCCAGCCACTCAAAAGCCCTTTATGGTTCGGCTTTTGATCACCTTCGAGGCGATCGTCGAACGCTCAACGAGCTCGGCCAACAGCTCTGCTCGATTTTTACGCTACCCGCTGCAGGTCGGCTCAGCCACGAATATCCTGAGGATTATAGCCCCGAAGACGCAGTCCAGCGCCTAAGTGCCGCCTTGAATACCTACTTTGAACATGACACGGTTAAGGTCATACTCAGTGACGGCATCGTTTCTGATGCTGCCGCGGGCGCCGACTATATCAAACTAAACGACAGCAAGCGCTTTTCTGAACAAGAGCTTCGCGTGTTTGAGGTGCATGAAGGCTGGGTGCACGTGGGCACCACGCTGAATGGCAAGCTACAACCTTGGGCAACCTGGCTGGCGGTCGGATCGCCTCGAGTGACGGCCAGCCAGGAGGGATTGGCCGTACTGCTGGAAACCCTGACATTTTCTTCGTTTCCACAAAGGGCACGCAAAATCAGCGAGCGAGTTCAGGCTGTATCAATGGCAGAACAAGGGGCGGACTTTCGACAAATCTTTCGGCACTTTGTCGATCAGGGTCTAACGCCGGAGGACAGCTATCAATTGACTCAGCGGGTCTTTCGCGGCGGAGACCCGCGCGGCGGCAGCTATTTCACCAAGGATATTTCCTATATTCGAGGTATCGTCGAGAATATCAATTTTATTCGCAGCGCTATTCTCTCCGATGTGCCTGAGCTCATTCCGCTGTTATTTGTCGGCAAGATTACCCTTGATGACATACCGATTCTTTACGAGCATATGCTGTCCGGAACCGTTATCCCACCCCGATACCTGCCCCCGATGTTTGCCGACATCAACGGCCTGTATGTCTGGTTTGGATTTTCCAGCAGCCTCGGCCTGGTGGACATGGGGCGCGTACAGCGCCATTTTGCCAAGTTGTTCAGGCATCTGAAACCACGAACCGGGATCGCAACTGACTAGTTGCTTATGCCTTGCGTCCTGCCGCTATTGGGCGACCAAGACCAATACCTGGAAGGGTTTGCCCTTGGCCTCATGGCGAATGATCAGATCCTGTTTGCCATCAGTATTAAGGTCTGCCACTTGAATACGTTCTGGCTGAGTCGGCATGGGCACATCAACCTTGATAGCCTCTTTACCAAACAACAGCTCACTGTCCTCACCGGGATAGATCAATAGACGATCCTCACCTTCCTGAACCAACAACTCAACAATACCATCACCCGAAATGTCTGTCATAAGCACAGAAGGGAAAAAGACATCCCCCGTCGCCAAGCTAAATGTCGCCTTAATGCTTCGCACCAGGTTCGGCTCGACTGAATAACGACCGTTTCGTCTCTGATAGAAGCCAAGATCAATACGCACTGAGCCGGTTAATAATGCTCGTACAATTTTTCCCACACTCAGCTCGACTGACGAGATAAGAATGTCGGTTTGACCGTCGCTATTGAAATCCTGCTCCTGCATTTTGAACTGAATACCTGGAGATTCAATAATTGTATCCGGCACTAGGGAAAACGCAGCCAGCGCAGACTCGCTTGATCGGCCATTATAAAAGGTATAAGTCGTTTTCTTTTTAAACACTCCTTCGCTTTTTACTGCCAGCGTCACCAACTCCGCATAGCGATCGCCATCAAGGTCACGTAATTGAAACAAGGCTTTTTTCACGACATTTGACTGATCTTCACCACCCATCCGCATTGAAACCCCCTCGTACCCTTCGGCATCAAGGTCTACTTCTGTGGCTAACGGCTGACCGATTGCATCAAACGCACCTTCGCGCTGAAGATACACAACGAAATTCTGTCCCTGCCAAAAGGCAAGGTCTGTCTGACCGTCACCATTAATGTCAGTGTGATAGATTTTACGAGACTTATACCAAGGGTGGTTGTTATAGGATATTTCCATTATCGCTGGCGCACTCAGCAGCACAGACGGTGTAAAACTGCCATCCGTTTGTTGAATAGCCACTTGATATCCGGCGAAATTCGGGATGATAAAATCGTCCAAACCATCATCATTGAGATCCCGCATAACATCAAAAGCGAGCAGCTCTTTCTCTGGAACCGAGTTATATACAGAGGTAAAGGTAATCAACCTTTGAGAATGACCCGTCAGAGGATCAAAAATGCTACCTGATGTTGCCGTGAACAGCATCAAGACATCTCGACCTTGCCATCGACCGACATCGACAAAAATCACATCTTTCGGTACTTCTCGCTGAACCAACGCCGAGTCTTCGAAGCGGCCATCACGCTGACGATACAGGCGCATCAGGCGACTATTGTCTTCCCGAATCTGAAGCACCAGCAAGTCGGCTTGAGATGCATTTGAAAAAGCGCCATGAAGTACAGCTTGGCTTTCCGCAAGACCCGTATTCAGGGTTGAGCGGTGAAACTGGCCAACATCCGCTTCAGCAGACAACAAGGGTGAGGCAAACTGTTCAGCACTGAGTGACGTCAACTGCACCAGACAAAAGCCCAGCAAAATACCAACGTTGCGGCGCAGCCTATTCAACAAACTCATAACCATGATAGCTGGCAATTGCCAGACCTGCCGCGACACTCGTAAACGGATCATGCTCAGTAACTTTCCCTGGAAAGCGTAGGTCAAGAAGACGGCGTACAGCTGCAATTTGGGACGAACCACCGGTGCGAATCACCACATCAATATCCGTGACCTGGCAGTTGGCACGGTCCATGACAGCATCAATGATATCGTCGATTTGGTCCAGCATGTCCGCCATCATCGACTCAAATTGAACACGAGTAAATGGTATAAGAATATCCAGCTCAGGTATGTCGAGCATCGTTTCATCGACATCCGACAGATTCGCCTTAGCGAGCTTGATCGCCTGAAAAACAATATAGCTATAGTTATGCGTAATAAGATCTTCAAGGCGTTGGAATTTATCCGCTGCTGCGCCACCCTGCTGAATCACTTCAGCCAACTTTGCCTTATAGTGGCTCTGGTTAAGCGTATAGGTAACCGCCCAGTTCAACAATTTATCTGCGTACTCATCAAACGGAAACTCACTCGTGACCATTTGACCGTCTCGCTTTCTAGACCAGGTTTCGCCCTTACCCAGCAAAGGGAACAATAACTCAGAGAAAATCAACTGGTCGATATGGTCTCCACCCAGAGACAAACCCGCTGTCGACAGAACCTTGAATTGAGTTCCACTGAACTCAACTATACTCAGGTCTAGCGTACCGCCGCCAAAGTCGAGCGCCAGGACTCTCCCAGACTCAGCCGCGGAACCTGTGTGCAGGAAGCTCAAAATCGCTGCCACTGGCTCAGGATAAAGTTTGATCTGATTGAAGCCAGCATAACTACTGGCCTCCGTCAGGCGCGCCAATCCTAGCTCGTTTCTATGTGCATCATGACCTTCGAAGACGACAGGGTGGCCAAAATGAGTGGTACCTAACGGTTCTGGCGAGTCGCGCTCCAGCGCTCGTCGAATATGCAAAAGCACAGGTGTTATCAGTGCGACCAAGCGGAAGGGTCGATCAAACACCATCAGACGTTTCACCGACGGATTTCCCAACAACCGCTTTACGCCGCGAAACAATCGCCCGGGCATGCCTCGGTCGACATTCGCCTGACCGTAAACATTTGCGGTGGCGATTTCCGGACTGGAAAGGGGATCGTCCGGGTCACTCTCGTTGACCAACATATCGCTTTTGCCAATAATCTCAGGCGTCAACTCGACGACTCGATCGCGATTCTCCTCAATGTACTGTTGCACAGCCGCGTTTCCAATCTTTGAACGCAGCTCTCGATCGAGATGCGTCGCAGTGGGCATAATAAATGCGTCAGGCTCCAGCCTGACAAGCCGTACTCGCTCACCATCATACCAGGCAGCGGCCGAGTTTGAAGTTCCGAAATCTATACCGATGCCGATCATAAGATATTGATTTATATGTGATTAAATAGATTTTTGAAGAATTTGAAGTTGGCCATTAACGCATATTTCGAGAGCCATTCCAACCAGAATCGCTCGTCCATCTGATTCTACGACAGGTCGGCTGAAACCGACGCCTGTGTCAGTCCGAGACCACCATCGCACAGCCTCCTGACTTAAGGTACCATGCCAAAGAAATGGCATTTGTACCCTGCCAGCCTGGCTTAGTTCAGAGGACAGCTATTTACTAAGCGGTATTTACTAAGCGCTATTTACTAAGCGCTATTTCACGGAGACACCTGATGAAAATTGGTATTTCAGTCGCCAGTGCCTACAACGTGACCGACGTTCGCCAAGGGGCGCGGCAGATGATTGACAGAGCCAGCGCAGCGGCTCGAGCGAATCTGGACTCCTTATTTGTCGGCGACCATCACGTTGTCCCCACACCTTATTACCAGAACATGCCGATGATGGGACGAATGCTGGCAGAGTGGCACCATCGACCCGCTGGCGTTCTACTCCTGCTGCCCCTGTGGAACCCTGTGCTCGCTGCCGAACAGGTGGCGACGTTGGCCTGTATCAACCAGGATCGTTTCATTCTGCAGTGCGGCCTTGGACGCGATGCGCATCAGTTCAATGCCATGGGAGCCAACATTCGCCACAGACCCTCCGCTTTTGAGCAATCTTTAAGCAGTATGCGTGCCCTGTGGCGCGGTGAAACCGTATCCCTGGATGGTCGCTGGCGTTTTCAAAATGCCAAAGTTTCGCCGTTACCACCCGAGCCCATCGAAGTCTGGATTGGCGCCTCCGCGGAGGTGGCAATTGACAGGGCCGCGCGCCTGGGTGATGTCTGGCTGGCAGACCCCAGTCTGACTCCAGAGGGCGCTGAGGCCGCACTCGCCCGGTACCATCTGGCTTTGCAGAAACACCAGATTAAAGTGCCTGACACGATCGCGATCCGCCGCGACATCTATGTCGCTGAATCAGCGCAGGAAGCTGCCGAGCTTCGCACCAGCATTGGGGACCAATATCGCGGCTTTGATCCGAGCGCCCTGATTATTGGCGATGCCGCCTCTGTTGCCAATCAATTTCAGGAGTTGGAAAAGCTGGGCTATACGGACATTATCGTCCGCAATCTCCATCCAGACCCAGCAGCAGCAGTCGCTTCGACAGATCGCCTGAAGCAGGTCAAGGTCATAGTTGACAACTTTTTCTAGCAGCCAATGGCGGCAACAGCTTGGCACGCCAGAATTGAACTCTCAGGATACGCTCAACTTGTTAGCCTGACTCTGAGGAAAAACCTGCTGAGTCATAGCTGCCGACGATCATAAATGCGGACCAGACGTAGGGATAGTTCCACTGAGGCGAGTCGATGAGTTCCAGCTGGGCATCGCGCAATGCTTCTCGAGCAGGCTGGCCGGCCAGGAGGCGATCATAAAAACTGGTCATCAATGCTTGCGTCCCGGCATCGCTGACTTCCCACAATGAGCTAATCACTTCAGCGACACCGGCTTCCTGAAAGGAGCGACGCAGTCCATAGACGCCCTCGCCCTCATGAATCTCACCTAGCCCGGTCTCACAGGCAGACAGTACGACCAGGCGAGTACCTGACAGGTTGAGGCTAAGCACCTCAAGCGCTGTCAGAACCCCATCGTTACTGGTATCTATATCGCCAAGAAACGGCGCATTCGAGTTAATCCCGGCAAAGGCCAGACCGGCTCTAAGCAGCGGATTATCACCTGGCGGCGGCACTTGCAGCTCCGATCCACGCTGAAGCTTCAACAGACGTTTACGCAGGGAGTCATCAGCTGCGAGAAAGAACCCATGGGTCGCGACATGCAGAATCTCCGGTGGCTGAGCAAGGTCAGCCAGTACGCGCTCTTGAGCGCTTTGACCAAAAAACTCCAGACTGGCTGACTTGGTCTTTGTGACCTGGTCGACAATTATTTTGCCTTCCTCCCTCGCACCCGGCAAAGGCGCGAAACTCAGGCCTCGAAGTCCTGTGCCGGCAGAGCGCATACCCAGCTGCTGTGCGGATGAACGCTTGCCCATGGCAATTTCCATCTGTTCCGCGCTTACCACATCTGCCGAATCGTAGTCAGGACCGGCGAGGACCACATACTCGCCTTCTGCCAGACTATAGCCGGTTGGTAACAGATCGCGGGCCGAGCTGAGAACATGTAGATCATGGGTTTGGATCAGGTATTGCTCGTCAGCATCCACCAGTGCGCTGAAGGGCAAAATATTGAGATTACCGTCGGGTACCAGATAGACAGACTCGATATCGCCTATTACTGCCTGAATAGGCGCCCAGACTAGGGCGTAAGTGTCCATACCGACCTCCAACAGCTCATCCTCATCAGCACCGTCGTCCTGAATGATCTGACGGTACGCCCGAATCGCCGTATCAATGGTCGCTCGTTCATTGTACTTGACGAGCTCATAGCGGTACTCACCATCCTTATTCAGCATGATTGCAGCAAGTAGCCGCGACACTCCGGCATCGTCATAAAAGAGAAAATCAACCAGTGCATGATCTTCTTTCAGCGCCGTCTCCAGCGAGTTGGCATTGACCTGCGCTATGGAGGTTTTAAAACGTACACTAGCTCGTCCCAGCTGACCTTGCAGGTCATCAACCCGCTGCTCCAACTCTCGAAGTAACTGAGGGTGACGCCCGTAGGTTTCTGCTGTCGGACCCGAAAGCGTCAGCGCCGCCAGTTGCTTGCGAGTCTCCTTCAAATCACTTGCCAGGATGGTCAGTGCCGGATCCTTGGCCAGCGTCGCTATCTGCTGAATTTCCGAGGTAACCTTGAGTAGCAAACCTTTGCGCTGCAAACTGGCTGCAATCGCTTTTTTTCCCTTATCCGGTGAATCGGTCCGTGCCAGCAGCGCCAGGTAGTCGTTCAACTCTGGTCGATGCAGTCGAATATAACCCTCTCGAGCATTCTCTCCTGTTGTCCATAACATTCGATCAAGAAACACACTCCGACGACTCATCCCTTTCTCGCGCAGTTCGACCGCAGCTCGCAAGTCATTCGTCGCCTCTTTGGCCTTGGCCAGCATATTCAAGGCATCAAAGGTATAAGGGTGTTGATCGCCCAGAATATCCTCCGCCTGTTGCAAAGCGGCTGTCAGCAGACGGTCGGCATCGACGAGCCGCTGCTGATCTATATAAACGCCTCCCAGATCGATCATGGAACGAATACTATCGAGATGGTCTAGACCAAGAACCTCTTGGCGCTGGGTTAGCGCCGCCTGTATCTGCTGTTCGGCTTCTGCGAGACGCTTGAGCTTCTGGTAAGCTCGACCCAGATTGTTAGTGGCTTTAAGCGTGTTTTGATGGGCTGTACCGAATTGACTGCGCCATTGCGCCTGGACTTCTACAAAGAGATTGGCCGCCGCCTCAAAGTCCTCCATCATCAGGTAGAGGTACGCGAGATTGTTTTTGACGGCAATCACGTCCGTATAGTCGGGTCCATAAACTTGCTGCAGAATCTCAATAGATGCCAGATAACGAGGGGCAGCCTCATCAAATTTACCCTGGCTCTCATCAAGCATGGCCAAGTTGTTTCGAGCCCGTAGACTGTCAGGATGGGCCGAACCAAAATTCGCTTCGAGACGAGTCAGGGTGGTCTTCATCAAGGGTTCTGCCAGATCATACAGCCCGTTCTTTTCGTAAATCTGAGCCAGGTTAACGCCAGCCACCAGGGTCGATGGATGCAAGTCGCCAAAGTCCCGCGACAACCCCGCAAAGGCTTTTTCAAAGGTCGCTTGAGCATCGGCCAGCTCACCTTCCGCCTGATAGATAGCGCCCAGCTCCAGCGTCGTATTGTAGATACTGATGGGGCGGTCCAGCCAATGAATGGCGCCAAAGTTGAGGACTTCTTCGGTCAGGACTCGAGCCTTTGCCAGCGCTCCCTCATCCTTAAAAGTTCGAGCAAGATAGCCTTTGGCCTTGTTGGCGGCTTCGAGATTATTGACTTGTAACGCCGTTTGAATGATGCCAGACAGCAGATCTTTACTCTCCTGATAGCGACCCTGCTGACGATGAAGCTCTGCCAGTTCAGCAACTTGGTTAAAGACTCTGTCGTCTATATTGGGCAGCGTCACCGCCAGGCGTTCAATCACCTGCTGTTTTGTTATCTCGGCCTGTGCCAGATCCCCCATTATTTGCTCGGTCGAACTGCGATAAATCAGGCAATCAATCGTGTCGGGATGATAATCACCATGAGTCGCGAGAATATCGGCGCACAGTGACTGCAAAGTCGTCAAAGCTGTCGTGTAATCACCAAGGCTCTCGAGCCAACTGACGCCGAGATAACGTGCTGCCAACGTCGTCGGATGACCGGCTCCGAGGCTCTGCGTCAAACCCGATACCACCGACGCCTGCATCACCCAAGCTTCTTCTGTGAGACCCGCTGCGATATAAAGCTCCGCTAACAGCTCCATGATCGCCAAGCTCAAGGGGTGCTGCTCGCCGAGCATCTCCAGTGCACCACTTAACGCCTGGTTGTAGGCGTTTTCTGCCTCCTGGGCCATGCCCGCCTCATGGTATATCAGTCCCAGATCACGAAAGGCCGCTATCGTTAGCCCATGAGTCTCACCCAGCGTAGCTGCTGCGAGCTCAGCGCTGGCTGCCTGCGCGGCCAGCGCCGTCTCAAAATCGCCTGATTGAAGAGCGGTCTGAGCATCTGCTGTCATCAAGCGCACCATCTCGTTGGCATCAGCCTGAGAATCCACAGAATTGATCTGCGCCAGCAGGTCGGCGACCCATCCCGGGTTTTGAGACAGTAGCCGGCTGATCTGGCTGTTACCTGCAGCAGCGCTGACTTTATCACCAAGGATAACCCAGTCATTCACTTGTTGGATGTGTATCTGCACCAGGTTTCTGGCGTTGAGAATACCGGCTTCCCCCTGATATGGGGCCTTAGCGCTGGCTGGAGCGGCGCTGGCTGGAGTGGGGCCAACAATCATTACGAGTGATAAGACTAGAACGCAGAGTAAGACTAAAGGATGTCGTATCGGCATATTTGAATCGGCTCAGCGTAATTTATTGTGTGAGGGATCCCATCGGATCTCAGAATTTCGATTAGTATAGCAGTGTCACACAGGTTGTCAGTCTCTCCAGCAATGAATGAACCTAATACCAACGTTAGGCTAGGAGGGTTGAATTCAAACTGGTTATACTGGCTGGAACCGCCGCGCAGGAACAGACCTGCCTCTGCGAGTTGACCAAGCTGCGAAAGGGGCTGTAGGCAAGACTGTTTGAATGGCTCGATCGGCTGGCTTGTCAGATTTAACAAACAACTCTGATACGCTGGGTCGATAGCTGGAATCTCGGCATTGGTCGTTAAAGCTAAATGTTTAGCGGTAGGATTGAACACTATTGATACGCCGATTATGGTGTATGACAGGGAAAGAGATATGCAGGACCCTCGGCCACGTTGCAGTACCCTCGCCTATTATTTCGGCCGATTGATCCTGTTGTTAACCGGCTGGCGCGTCGAAGGTGATGCACCCATGACTAAAAACATGCTGGTGATAGCGGCGCCTCACACCAGCAACTGGGACGCCGTTCTGCTGATTGGCGCCGCCTATTCGCTGCACCTAAGGATCAATTGGCTGGTTAAGAACAACCTGTTTGTGCCTGTACTGGGTCAGTTGCTAACGTTTTTTGGCGGTATACCTGTGGAACGATCTCGCAGTACGAATATGGTTCAACGTCTTGCCGCGCAGATTAAAGGCAGCGATGGCACTGCGCTGGTCGTACCACCAACCGGCACCCGCAGTTACACAGAATACTGGAAGTCCGGATTTTATCGAATCGCTCTGGAAGCCAATATTCCCGTCGTCTGTGGTTATCTGGATTATCGGCGGAAGGTGGCGGGGCTTGGCCCTTCGTTCTACCTGACTGGAGATGTGAAACAAGACATGGATCAGATTCGCGCCTTCTATGCGCCCATCAATGCCAAATACCCTGAAAAGAAGGGCCCTATCAGGCTCAAGGAAGAGGACTTGGGCTGAGCTCTTCTGCACCCACCCTAATTTCGGCGAGTGCAGAAGCGTTCTCTCAAACCTTGCGACTATTGATCGAAGACAATCACGCTGCGGGCTACCGCACCACTCTTCATGTCGGCGAAGGCATCATTGATCTGTTCAAGCTTTATACGCTTTGAAATCATTTGATCCAGATGGAGCTTGCCCTGGAGGTAGAAATCGATAAAACGCGGCATATCGACTCGAAAACGGTTCGAACCCATCATAGAACCCTGAATTTTCTTTTCTTGCAGAAACGCTGAGCCCATCAATTCGATCTTCACGCCAACGGGAATCATGCCGATAATAGTCGCTGTGCCCCCTGCTCTGAGCATACGAAATGCATCCTCTGCCGTTTGCTTCAACCCTATAGCTTCAAATGCGTATTGAACGCCGCCCTTGGTGAGCTCCATGACCTGCTCAACGGCATCGCCATTGCGCCCGTTAACCACATCGGTTGCACCGAAGTCTTTCGCCATCTGAAGCTTTGAATCAACCATGTCGATCGCAATGATCCTCGCCGCGCCGGCGATTGCCGCACCATTGATGCAAGACAAGCCCACGCCACCACAGCCAATCACTGCCACCGTGCTACCGGGCGCAACGGCGGCCGTATGAAATACTGAACCCACACCGGTCGTCACAGCACAGCCGATCAGTGCGGCACGGTCCAGCGGCATATCCTCACGAATCTTTACCAGCGCATGCTCATGAATCAGCATTTGCTCGGCAAAGGACGACAGATTGGCGAACTGGTTGACGATGGCATTATTGTGCGCCAAACGAGGCGGTTCATCTGCCGGGCGTCGAACTTCGGCGCTGGCACACAGGGACATATGGCCGGTCAAACACTGCTCGCAATGCCCACAGAAGACAGACAAACAGGTAATGACATGATCGCCAGGCTTTACATAGGTCACATCTGAGCCGACCTGCTCGACGATACCGGCTGATTCATGGCCCAGCACCATAGGGGTTTGAGCCGGGTATAGCCCCTCGATAAAATGGAGGTCACTATGACAGACACCGGCCGCCGCCGTTCTGATCAAAACCTCTCTTGGGCCGGGTTTGGAAATACTGATCTCCTCAATTTGCAGCGGTTTCCCCACTTCTCTAAATATGGCAGCTTTCATGCTCTTACTCCGTTTATGCAATGTTTTAGTGTTTTTGACGCCAGCGGTAGTTACTCTGCATTCAGATACAGCAAGTGACGCCGATCAAGGGGCTGTCATTGTGTCTCAGAAGCTAGTTTTAGCCTAATCGACTCAGCCTGGCTTCGATTAACCAGCCGAATTGCTAGACCGCGCGCTGCCAACCAGGTTGACTATAGCCAGACAAAGGGCGCTAATCCACTAGCAAATGTTGATACCGGTTTGTTGACTGTTTTCCAGTGAGATTTTTTCGTCACAATGCTATTGGCAATTGAGATCCTAAGCAGGCGTGCTCGCCTGAGCCGAGCCTTAAATGAGCGGTTGGCTGTTGATCAATGGTGCCAGCCTTGGTTCAATCAGCCATTATCAACTGCAGGTTAAGCTGCTATGGAAGTCCTCATCACAGGTTTCAGCCCCTTTGACGGCGTCTTAGGAATGCCTCTTGGGTCGCGGCGCAGTCTCTACAGACCCAGCCCTATGTCTCAGTACTTGAGCTACCGGTAGTCTGGGGTGCACCACGGATCAAGCTGCAGCCGGTTTGCGAGACAGCTTGTCCCAGCGTGATCATCAGCATGGGTGAGGGCAAGGAAGGGGCATTCACCATTGAGACAGTCGCGCAGAATGCACGGGCCAGTCGGCGCGACAATCTGGCCAATCTGCCCTTCTATCCGCTGATAGATCCTCAAGGTCCGACTCAGCAACGCGCCAGCGTTGACGCTGACAGACTGCACCAATATCTGACTGAACAGCACTGGCCCGTCCGCGTTTCAACCACTGCAGGCGCCTTTCTGTGCGAGGAGACCCTGTATACGCTGGAATCCCTCAGAGCACAGCATGAACCCTTGAAGACCGTGCTGTTTGTGCATCTGCCACCCTACGGCAGTCAGCTCCAAGTCAACCAGGTGAATAGACGTTGTGACACACAACTTTTATCCGCCTTCGCTGCACACCTGCACAGGGCTGTTCTGGATATTCATGCGCAGACTCACGGCAACACTTAAGGTGTATTTTCATGGTGATCATTCAACGCCGGCATTTCTCGCTCAGCCTTTATGAGATAGTCAACGGCCAGATGAGTCAGCAGCTTAACGCCAACCGGCAAGGCGCGTTCATCCGCATAAAAATAGGGTGAATGGTTAGGTGCGGGCGATGGGTCCTGGGGATTGGCGACACCCAGGAACAAGAATAAACCCGGGACCTTTTGCTGATAGTAGGAGAAATCTTCTGCGGTGGTCGTTCTCGGCGAAATCGAGACCCTATCCTGACCCACAACCCGCTCCAAGGTAGGCACCATGCTGCGAGTCAGGATCGGGTCGTTTGTCGTGACTGGCGTGCCCGACAGTAGCTGAAAATCGGCGGTCGCTTCGGCACTCTCGGCAATCATTTTGGCGGTTCGCGATATTCGCCGATGAATGTCTTGTCGTACTGACTCTTCAAAGGTACGAATAGTGCCCAGCATCTCGACCTCCGCTGGAATGATATTGGCCCTGACGCCACCATTAATCTTGCCGACTGTGACGATTGATGGTGTCAAGGTCGAGTCCAGTTGCCGGCTCGGAATGGTCTGCAAACCCAGCACAATCTGGGCCGCGACGACTATTGGGTCTACCCCGCCCCAAGGCACAGCACCATGGGTTTGTGCGCCCTTAACATTGATTCGAAAGGAGTCGCTGCTGGCCATGATGCCGCCCTCTCGATACTGAACGGTTCCAAGCGGCGTAGGAAACACATGGAGGCCGAAAATAGCATCGACATCCTGTAATACTCCCTGATCAACCATCAACTTGGCACCGCCCGCCTCGCCCTCGGGAGGTCCTTCCTCCGCCGGCTGAAAAATAAATTTGATAGATCCAGGTATCTGATCCGCGACGCCCGCAAGAACCTCTGCCGCGCCCATCAACATGGCGATATGATTATCATGACCGCAGGCATGCATGACCCCGACCTCCTGCCCCAGATACTGACTTCTGACTCTTGACGCAAAGGGCACATCCACTTGTTCAGTAACCGGCAGCGCGTCCATATCGGCACGCAACGCCACCAGCGGGTGTTCACTGCGACCGCGCAAGTAACCCACGACGCCCGTGTGGGCAACACCTGTGGTGACCTCCAGCCCTAGGCTCCGCAGATGTTCTGCGACCAGCGCTGCGGTGCGAAATTCACGATTACTCAACTCCGGGTGCAAGTGCAGGTCTCGGCGCCAAGCGACAACCTTGTCCTGTACCGCTCGCGCGCCCTGTTCGAGACGGTCAGTCAGTTCGGCGCTAAGCGGCAGACTCAGATCCTCCGCGTGCACCCGCCCCTGCCAGCCGAAAAGCATCACCACTACCAACCATCGATTGACTAACATGATTTGAATCCCGCAAGAGTTTTGAGCTTAGGGACTACTATAATCGAGCCAACCCCGACTAAGGAACCGTCTCTTGGCAACCAGTCTCACAGCAACCAATCCACTAGCCGCCATTCTCTTGGAAAGAACAGGCAAAGAACCTCGCCGCCGCAACAGTTGTGGGGAAACCATTGCGTACCATGGCCTAATCTATGGATAATGCCAGGCTGGACCGAAGGGATCTTGATCATTGCAGCTCAACCCTGGCTTGGCTTGCAACTTCCTGTAAGGTTGTCATTACTCATCTAGCCCGCTGTCTGTGACGGTAGCGGTGTCGGCAGCGGCGGATTCCGAGCTCAGGTCACGAATCTGCTCGAGCCAGGCAGGACGACACCTGGGCACTATGGTAATAATTTCGTCAGTTGTGCCTGACGCCCAGCAAGTGCTGGATCTGTTTTTAGGAGTTACTTTGGACGAGCTGATTTCACGGCGACTTCGCCACCGCGTCAGAATTCTCGGCGACATACTCGGCGAGACCATGATCGATCAACAGGGCCCTGAATTTGTCGAAAAAATCGAAGACATTCGAGTACTCGCCAAACAGCGGCGTCAGGATGGTGCGAGCGATCAAGCGCTGCACTCGGCACTTCAAAGCCTCAATGGTGACACCCTGGTGTCAGTCGCAAGAGCCTTTAATCAGTTTCTCAATCTTGCCAATATTGCCGAACAGGCTGAAGCTGATGACAATCGCCAGGGTGAATTTCCTGAAACGTCCAATCTCAACACCCTGTTTAATCACCTCAAGGCCGCCGATATCAGCCCAGCTGACATCCTCGCTACGATTCACTCCATCAACTGCGAACTGGTATTAACTGCTCACCCAACTGAGATCACTCGGCGCACCCTGATTCAAAAGTACAATCGAATTGCCGCCCAACTGGATCGAGTCACCGAGGACCAGCCATTGCAGAGCAATCATCGTCTGGAACTGGAGCGGTTGATTGCGGAGGTCTGGTACACAGATGAGATTCGTACTGAACCACCGACACCACAGGACGAAGCCAAGTGGGGTTATGCGGTCATAGAGCACTCCTTTTGGAACGCCATACCGAAAATCTGGAAAGGGCTTGACCAACTACTCTTCGCTGAGACTGGCTCACACCTGCCACTGGCATCGACACCCGTTCGAATAGCATCCTGGATGGGCGGAGACAGAGATGGCAACCCGAACGTTACCGCCAGGGTGACGGACGAAGTCATTCGTCTGGCTCGCTGGATGGCGGCAGACCTATACCTGCGGGATGTTGAAGAGTTGCTGTCGCAGCTCTCTATGAGCCATTGCAGCGACGAGATACGCCGACTGTCTGGCGGTGAGGCCCACGAGCCCTACCGAGTAGTTCTGCGTAACCTGCGAGAACAGCTGACGGCAACTCGGCAGTGGTCCTCGACCGACGAGCCGCCGCAGGATAATTTAATCTTACAGCGTCAACAATTACTTAAACCCCTGTTAGCCTGCTATGAGTCATTGCACAGCTGCGGCATGGGCATTATTGCCGAAGGGTTGCTAAAAGACACGCTTATCAGAGTTAACACTTTCGGTGTCACCCTGGTTGATCTTGACATTCGCCAAAGTGCTGACAAACATGTTGAGCTGCTCGATGAGCTGACAACTTACCTGGAAATTGGTCAATATGCTCAATGGTCTGAAAAAGCGCGACAGGATTTCCTGGTCGCAGAGCTGGAAACTAAACGGCCTTTGATACCCACGGACTGGACACCTTCGGCCAGTGTAATTGAAACTCTTGAGACCTTTCGCCTGATTGCAAACGATGAGGCAGAGGGGATCGCTTGTTACATTATTTCAATGGCAAAAAACCCGTCCGATGTACTGGCCGTGGTTCTGCTTTTAAAAAAGTGCGGTCTGCGCAAACAATTACCGGTCGTACCCTTATTTGAAACGCTTGAAGATCTCGAAAATGCCGCGTGGACGCTTGAGCGCCTGCTGCGCATACCCTGGTACACAGACTATATTCAGGGTTACCAGCAGGTCATGATTGGCTATTCTGATTCAGCCAAAGATGCCGGCCAGATGGCAGCTGCCTGGGCTCAATATCGTGCCCAGGAAGACCTGGTAACCATCGCTGAGAAATATTCAGTCCAACTCACTCTGTTTCATGGTCGCGGTGGCACTGTGGGCCGTGGTGGTGGGCCGGCGCGATCGGCAATCCTGTCGCAGCCACCTGGGTCGGTCAACCGCAGCCTTCGAGTCACAGAACAGGGTGAGATGATTCGATTTAAGTACGGCTCCACATCCCTGGCGATCAATAACCTCGACCTGATTCTAAGCGCCGCCATCGAAGCCAGTCTGATACCCCCGCCGAAACCCCGTGAAAACTGGCGCCTGCTGATGAATCGAATGGCTGAACTGGCCCGAGACGCCTATCGAAGTCTGGTGAAAGATGACAGCCGCTTTGTCGACTATTTCGACCAGGGTACGCCAGAGAAAGAACTTGCCAAACTGGCCCTCGGTAGCCGTCCCGCGCGCCGCCCCAGAGATGCCGACGAGAAGAAAACCATCGATGACTTGCGGGCGATTCCCTGGGTCTTCGCCTGGACTCAAAAGCGCTTGATGCTACCTGCCTGGCTCGGCACCGACGCGGCGTTCGCCGAAGAATTTACCGGCAAAGACTTGCATACACTGCGTGAAATGATTGCCGAATGGCCATTTTTTCAATCCCAACTGAACATGCTGGAAATGGTCTTGAGCAAAGCCGATGCAGGTATCGCGCAAGAGTATGATGAAGTGCTGGTAAACCCGGCGCTGCAGCCTTTGGGAGAGGAACTCAGGACCCGGCTCAACGCTCTGATAGGACATCTGAATCGACTCAAGGGCCAGACTCGACTGTTAGAGACTTCTCCGGAAATTCGCCGAACCCTGGAATTGCGTCACCCCTATACAGACCCGTTGCATTTTCTCCAAATCGAACTGATGGCCCGCAGCCGTCACTCAACCGAGACTGACACCTATGTCGATAAGGCGCTTTTGGTCACAATTGCAGGCATAGCCGCAGGCATGCGCAATACCGGTTGACGGTCAACGACAATCAACGACAATAGCGTTAGAGGCTCGCTTGGCCTTAGCCAAAGCCGCCTCAATGGTATTGCCCCGTGCCAATGCCACGCCCATGCGTCGTCGACCACTGACCTGCGGCTTACCAAACAATCGAATGTCCGTATCCGGTTCTGTCAGCGCTTGATCGAGCTGCTGATAAACCAGCGCTTCAGATTCTCCGGTTACCAATAGTACACTCGATGCAGAGGGTCCCCGTTGGCGGATCACTGGAATTGGCAGGCCAAGAATCGCTCGAACGTGCAGTGCGAACTGGGATAAATCCTGAGAAATCATCGTGACCATCCCCGTATCATGAGGACGAGGCGATACCTCACTGAAAATGACCTCGTCGCCAGCAATGAAGAGCTCAACGCCGAAAATGCCATGACCGCCTAGTGCATCTGTCACCTGTCGCGCGATAGACTCGGCCCGTTCCAGCGCTGTGGCTGACATGGGTTGCGGCTGCCAGGATTCGCGATAATCACCATCCTCCTGACGGTGCCCGATGGGCTGACAGAAAGTCGTGCCATCCTTATGCCGAACTGTTAGTAGCGTGATCTCATAGTCAAACTGAACAAAGCCCTCGACGATCACACGCCCGGCGCCGGCACGCCCGCCCTCCTGCGCATAGGCCCAGGCGGTCGGCAGATCCTGCAATGACTTTACCAGCGTCTGGCCTTTTCCCGACGATGACATGACTGGCTTAATCACGCAAGGCAGGCCGATTGACTCAATCGCTTGCTGACAATCCCCTTGAGTGTCTGCGAAAGCATAAGGCGAGGTCCTCAGACCCAGCTGCTCAGCAGCAAGACGGCGAATGCCTTCACGGTTCATGGTCAATCGCGCGGCATTGGCGGTGGGCACAACCTTGTAGCCTTCCGCTTCCAGGTCGACCAAGGTCTCCGTGTTGAGCGCCTCTATCTCAGGAATGATAAAGTCAGGCTTTTCGGATTCGACAATTGCACGCAAAGCAGTGCCATCCAGCATTGAGATGACATGGGATCGGTGCGCGACCTGCATGGCCGGAGCATTGGCATAGCGATCGACGGCTATGACCTCAACCCCCAAACGTTGCAGCTCGATGGTTACCTCTTTGCCCAGCTCGCCGCTACCGCACAGCAGTACTCGAGTGGATACAGTCGAAAGCGGGGTACCTATTGCCGAAAGCGGGGTACCTATTGATGTACTGGTTTTGGTCATACTGGGTCCGTGTTTGCCAGATCATATAGACCCCAGCGTAACAAATTTGAACGCAGCAGAATATCGGCAATCACACGACTAAAACGCCGGTTGAATCGAATCGAATCTTTGGTTACTATGGCGGCCCTTCAGCTGGCAATCAGCTGTATCTGCAAAAACTGCAAGTAAAAAGTATTGGGGCCATAGCTCAGCTGGGAGAGCGCAACACTGGCAGTGTTGAGGTCGGCGGTTCGATCCCGCCTGGCTCCACCAATCACCTCCTGTATTGCTTCACTGTATTGCTTCACTGTATTGCTTCACTGTATTGCTTCACTGTATCTGCTGCCGGTAACCGTCACCTGTATTTCTTCGCAGTACTGGCACCTAAAAAAATTGCACCTCAAAAACCAGGCTAAGGTCCACAACTTCACCTCGATCTGCTTTCGTCTTACCTGCCTAATTGTTTTTCAAGCCGCTCGATCGCCTGCTCGGCAGAATCCAGTGCCAGACCTATACGAGTACGCAGCGTCTCAGTATCCACGCCTTCTGAACTCTTCTTACCTTCCATATAGCGCGCATAGACGCCATGGACAATCGCCGCCGTTTTCCAGCGATTAAACCCCACATAAAAATCAAGCATTGTCAGGTCACGTCCGGTTCTGGCTGCGTATCGCTCGGCCAGATACGCTCTGCTGGGAAAACCGGGCAAGGATGTCGGACCACCAGGACCCGCAAGCACCGGATCAGTCGGCTCTGACCACTGATTCAAGGCATAGGCCAAGTCTGCCAACGGGTCTCCCAGGGTCGAGATCTCCCAATCAACCACCGCTGCGACATTACCATCAGCCCCGATCAAGCAATTGTGCAGACCATAGTCGCCATGGACCACTCGCGCCGGGCCCTGATCAGGCATATGCTCTAGAAAATAACGTTGTAGCTCGTGTGCTCTCGGGTCATCGTACTGAGCCGGCTCAATTGAGGCCATCCAGGATCGATACCAGGTTTTCAACTGTCGACCCACATAATTTTCCTTTTTACCCAGCTCGCCCAACCCCAACGCGTCAGGATCCAGCGAATGCAGATCCGCCAGCACATCGATAAAGGAGTTGGCTAAGGTGGTTCGATTGTTTGGCGCGATCCATTCACGAGAATCGTCGGCGTTATACAAGGGCCGGCCATTGACGACGCCCATCACATAGAACCAGGCACCTGTCACATCTGGAGATTCGCAAAAACCGAGTGCTGCCGGCACTGGCACTGGGGTCGGTCCCAGCGCGTCAATCAGCGCCCATTCGCGTCCCATGTCATGGGCCTTGGGTAACAGAACCCCCATAGGCGGACGTCGAATTACGGCCTCAGCGCCGTCGAGCGCTTCGATCTTGTAGGTCAGATTGGAGTGCCCACCGGGTAACCGGGTCCAGGTAAATGGCGGTTTTAGTGCGGGAATATTCGCCGCAATCCAGGCTTCTACGGCGGGGATATCATAGCCTTCGTGGTGTTCGGTCATGGTCTTGATCTTCACTTGAGACAAAGGCTAAACATGACCCATGCGGCCTCGGCTTGCAAGAGGTTCCCGCCGCGGCAGGCGCAACGAAATCACCGAGTGGGCTGGTTGGACGCCGTCAAACTGCTCGTCGCAGTCTGGCGAGTCTTGAAGGCGTCGCCCAACGCTGCGAGATAACCCGCGTGCATTCGGCGGCTGACCCTGGCGTTCGGCACAAACATATCGCCGGCATGATACATGCCCGGCAACACCGCCAACTCGCAGGAGACGCCAGCGCCCATCAGGCGCTGCGCATATGCCATATCCTCATCTCGAAACAGATCTTGCTCGCCGACACAAATATAGGCTGGCGGCAACCCTGCCAGGTGCGTCGCGCGCGCAGCGGCAGCGTACTGAGAGGCAGCCTTGCCCGGCGTGCCATTCAGATACATCTCCCAGGCGCTAAAAGAGGTGCCCTGATTCCACACAGGATGATTCTCAAACTGTCCAGAGGGCGTCTTGTGCAGATTGTCAATCATCGGATAAATCAATAACTGCATGATCAGCGCCGGGCCCTGCTTGTCTCGATTCATCAACGCCAGCCCGGCTGCCATGCCACCACCGGCACTGGCACCCCCGATAGCGATCAAATCTGGGTCTATGTTCAATGTCTGCGCACTGGCTACCATCCAGTGGAGAATCGCCAGACAATCATTCAGACCCGCAGGAAATGGCCGTTCTGGCGCCAGCGAATAGTCTACTGACACGACCGTACAATCGAGGCTGGCAGCGATCATTCGCGCGCGTTCATCCTCAGCGCTGCCGAACAAATAACCACCGCCGTGAATCCACAACAGCGCCGGTTGTCGACTGATTTGGCGCTTGCGGTAAATATAGACGCCGACTGCGCCTTCAGCTGTCTGCACTGACTGAAAGGTTTCCAGGACCTGTGTGACTGCCGGGGCCTTGCGGCTGCCGAGCGCTTGCCGCACTTTTGCCACATTGGCTCGATTGACAACCAACGGCGGCATCTGCTCAAGGACCGGTAACAGTTCCGGATCAATCTTTTTGTAATCAAGCAACATCTTGTCAACCTCCAGCCTGCCATTCGCAACCGTGAGAAAGATCGTTCAGAGATTCGTCCAGTGCAACACCTGGTTTGCCCTTCTTAGCGATCAATGATTCCACCAGGGTCGATCCGAAAAAGAACGCATATCAATCTCATGAGTCCAGGTAGATCGGTGCTGCTGTGCCAGATGCAGATAGGTCTCGGCAATTTTCACTGGTAGCATAAGACCATCATGTGCTCGACCTCGAGCGTCTCGAAGCGCTTCAAATCGTTCGGCACCCAACAGCTTACCTAAGGTATCCGGTGCATCCACAGCGCCATCTATGATGATATGACACACATGGATACCCTTTGGGCCGAACTCCGCATTCAATGACTGACAGAGCATGCGTCGCCCACCCATCGCTGCCGCATGTGAATGCTGCCCCCCATTGCCACGCACCGCCGCTGTCGATGAGGTCACCAGGATCGTACCCTTGCCCCTTGTTACCATGCTTGGACAGGCTGCCGCTGCCAGCCGGAACAGGCCAAACGTACCCAGACGCCAGCCCATTTCAAACGCCTTGTAGCTGGTATCAGCCAGGGATCTGTCTCCAATCTGAGCGCCCAGGTTATAAACCACCACCTCGATAGGACCCAGCTCAGCCTCAATAGCTGCCACTCGAGACTCTATAACATCGTCTTGTGTAGCATTCATTAAATAGCCAGAGGCCGAGCCGCCGTCCGCTTCGATCTCTCGAATCATGCGTTGCAGACCCTCATCATCACTTCGGCGACACAGTACGACGTGATAGCCCGCCTGTGCAAAACGCCGACCCACTGTGCCACCAATTCCGGCACCTGCGCCCATCACCAAACATACCGGTTTCATCCTAAACTCCTGTTTATCACCGCCGACAATCTAGCACCCTGCATCTGCAATCGCTATCCCGGGCTATAGGTCGGCGACTTACCAGACCTAAAGCTCAGGCGCGATACGAGCGCGACTGACCTGTTCAAACGCATGGGCTAAGGCCCCCAGCTGTGCGTCGCTACCCGCTGCGCCAAAGAAGGTTATGCCAATGGGTAACCCTTGAATCATGCCTGCCGGTACTGTGATAGCGGGATAGCCGGCAACTGCCGCCAGAGATGAACTGGAGATGCCGGAAGATTGATCACCATTGACCAGATCCGTCAGCCAGGCAGGCCCACCAGTGGGCGCTATGAGCGCATCAAGGCGCTCGGCCTGAAGCGCACCATCGATTCCCTTCTGCGCCAGCGTTTTGCTCAGACTCAGAGCCGCCAGATAGGTTGGCTCCAGCAGCGATCCCTTGGTTTGCGCCAGCTCCAGCGTTTCCTGACCAAAGTACGGCATGACCCTATTCGCATAACGTCGATTAAAGCCAATGATGGCTTCCAGATCGAGCGCTGCTGAGTCGGCATTCTTCAGATAGTTATTCAGATCCGCCTTGAACTCATAAAGCAACACCTGAAATTCTGCGCTGCTTAAGCCGCCAGTATCGATGTGAATGTGATCGACGATATCCACACCTTCACGGCGCAGGATGGCCAAACTCTGAGTCAAAATTGCCTCGACTCGAGCGTCGGTATTGGCACCTGAGTAGTTTCTTAATACACCTATTCGCTTGCCGTTCAGTGATGCGCCTTCAATCGCGGTCAACACATCAGGGGCTGGCAACACAAATGCCGGCGCCGTCAGATCATTGCTGTCCGCGGCAATGAGCACCGAATAGAGAATCGCCGCATCCTGCACTGTTCGGCCCATAGGACCTGCCGTATCCTGGCTATGGGCAATGGGAATGATGCCTTGGCGAGAAACGAGGCCAAGCGTCGGTTTGATACCCACGATACCATTGCTGCTTGCGGGACAAACGATGGACCCATCAGTTTCAGTGCCGACCGCCACGCTGACCAGTCCGGCGGCGACGGCGACCGCAGAACCACTGGATGAACCGCAGGGATTACGGGCTGGATCATAGGCGTTGCGGGTCTGACCACCCAGGCTGCTCCAGCCACTGGTCGAGTGGTTAGACCGAAAGTTGGCCCATTCACTGAGGTTGGTCTTGCCCAAAATAATTGCGCCGGCATTCCGCAGACGAGTGACAATAAACGCGTCCCGGTTGGCGTAGTTGTGCTGCAGCGCCAAAGAGCCGGCGCTGGTTGCCATTGTATCCGCCGTATCGATGTTCGCCTTTAAGAGTACCGGAATCCCATGCAACAAACCTCGAACAGCCCCATCCCGACGTTCCTGATCCAACCTGTTCGCCAGCGCCAGGGCGTCGGGATTGAGTTCGATCACAGCATTGAGGCGAGGACCCTGTCGATCCAGCGCGTCTATGCGCTGCAGATAATAGCTCGTCAAGGTTTGAGCACTGAGCTCGCCCGATGCCATTTTCGCCTGCAGGGTCAGAATATCCATCTCATGATACGGCATTGACAGCTCCTCCTGGACCGGCGCACAGGCGACGAGTAAAACCAGTGCCCACCAGCGCCAAATAGACCATTTCAATATTAACAACTCCTACACTACTTATAGGGCCAGGCTGCTGGACTCATAACATGGCACGAGTCAAAGCAGCCCGACTTGGACAGACTGGCTCACCTAGGGCTCAACTTAACAGCATGACGCCAGGGCACAGGATAGCCTTGAAACGGGTCTATCGCGAGAGGGCTACTTGGGACTCATGAAGTTCTGTCAATGAACTGGGCATCACGATGCTTGCGGTTGCGATAACCTAATTGCCAGGTAATCGGCTTTTTCTGCGTGGTTTTGCTGGTGCTAGCTTGGTATTTCTTTCAGCGCAGCGAATCACTTGATCGCTTGATCACTTGATCACTTGATCACTTGATCACTTGATCAGGGTCGAGGGTCGAGGGTCGAGGGTCGAGGGTCGAGGGTAGGCCTTGCGGTATGAGTAAGACCGTCATCCCCCGGCATGCGCTCGAATGAGCGGATCGATGAGAAGCGGTCGGAAGACTCGGAAAGGGCGGCCGTAAAAAAACCAGCCGGCGAAACTAGCCCGCCGGCTGAGAAAAAAGCCTTATTCCTGTTCCATCGACCAGGTTTTACTGGTCATACGAGCCAGCTCCCACTCAGAGAGGGAGTCATCCACCTCAATCTGTGGCAGGCGACGCTTGAGTTCTGTCATCTCGGCAAAGAAACTATTGTCCATCATTATTTCAGACTGGTGCAGAGCCATCATCAAAAATCCTCTCAAGTTAGCTAAATATGAACGACATTGCCTTACAACTGGGAAGGACTTTAGCAGGCTCTAAAAAAAATGTTTAAGGAATAGTTGGCATCTAATATATTCCGATAAGGCACCTATTGAACTAGACGCTTTTTGCGAAAAAACCATGCAAACACCTGCAGGACGTCGTCGAATCCAAGTCGTCACCTGAGCTATAATCGTCGCGCAGCGGCAATGCCGCTGACGAATACCGGATCGAGTGGCTGGCTATTGCAACGCTTCGTCCAGGTGAGCAACAATACCGCCGGTCTTTCGTCGAACCAGTGCGTCGAGTTTTTTTCGATTCAACGCTGCGATCGTGATCTGACCGTTAGCCAGTAAAGGCTTCGGCGGCTAAAACACACCAGGGATGCACAAGCGTCGCGCCTGCATTGCGCAATATCGCTCCTGTAAATTGAACCTTCATGGATAAAGCTATGAACAAGACATATCGTAAATCGTTGCCGGGTACCGATCTGGAGTATTTTGACACTCAGGCCGCCGTCGATGCGATCCAGCCGGGTGCCTTTGCAGGCCTTCCCTACACGTCTCGCGTGCTTGCTGAAAACCTGGTGCGTCGTTGCGACCCCGCGGTGCTAACCGACTCTCTTAAGCAAATCATTGAGCGTAAGCGCGATCTTGACTTTCCCTGGTTTCCTGCCCGCGTAGTCTGTCACGACATTCTGGGACAAACGGCACTGGTCGACCTTGCCGGACTGCGGGACGCCATCGCCGCCAAGGGGGGTGATCCGTCACAGGTGAACCCGGTGGTTCCCACCCAATTGATTGTTGACCACTCCCTGGCTGTCGAGCACGCCGGCTTTGACAAGCAAGCGTTTGAGAAAAATCGCGTGATCGAAGATCGGCGCAACGAAGACCGGTTTCACTTCATCAATTGGACCAAAGAAGCCTTTAAAAACGTCGATGTGATTCCGCCGGGGAATGGCATCATGCATCAAATAAACCTGGAGAGAATGTCCCCGGTGATTCAGGTTCGTGATGGCGTTGCCTTTCCCGACACACTGGTTGGTACCGATAGTCACACGCCTATGGTCGATGCCCTGGGCGTTATCGCCGTCGGCGTGGGCGGTCTTGAAGCAGAGAGTGTCATGCTCGGGCGCGCATCTTACATGCGCCTACCGGACATCATTGGCGTTGAACTCACCGGCCGGCCGCAGGCGGGCATTACTGCCACTGACATAGTGCTGGCCATCACTGAATTTCTGCGCGACAGCAAGGTCGTTTCCAGCTACCTGGAATTTTATGGCGAGGGCTCTACTCACCTGACACTGGGTGATCGTGCTACGATTTCCAACATGACGCCTGAGTTCGGTGCCACGGCAGCCATGTTCTATATCGACCAACAAACCATAGACTATCTGCGCCTTACGGGTCGAGAAGATGAACAGATCAAGCTGGTAGAAACCTACGCTAAAGCAACCGGTCTCTGGGCAGACAGTCTGACAGGTGCCGAGTATGAACGCGTCTTGACCTTTGATTTATCCTCAGTGGGCCGCAATATTGCCGGCCCCTCTAATCCGCACAGGCGAGTTTCCACAACAGATCTGGCTGCCTTGGGTATCAGCGGCGTGGTGGAAGATGAAGCCGGCAAAATGCCCGACGGCGCTGTCATTATCGCGGCCATCACCAGCTGTACTAACACCAGCAATCCACGCAACGTTATCGCCGCAGGATTACTGGCACGCAATGCTAACGCCTTGGGCCTGACCCGCAAACCCTGGGTGAAATCATCGCTCGCGCCAGGCTCTAAGGCGGTTCAATTGTATCTGGAGGATGCGAACCTGCTACCAGAACTCGAGCAATTAGGCTTTGGTATCGTCGGCTTTGCCTGTACTACCTGTAATGGCATGAGCGGGGCTCTGGATCCGGTCATACAACAGGAGGTAATTGAACGCGACCTCTACGCCACAGCTGTCTTGTCAGGCAACAGAAACTTCGATGGGCGTATTCATCCCTATGCCAAACAGGCGTTTTTAGCATCACCACCACTGGTCGTTGCTTATGCCATCGCCGGCACTATTCGTTTTGATATTGAAAAAGATATTTTGGGCTACGCCGCCAACGGTGATCCTATTCGCCTGAAGGATATCTGGCCAAAGGACGAGGAGATTGATGCGATCGTCAAGCGCAGCGTCAAACCCGAGCAGTTTCGTCAAGTTTACGAGCCTATGTTCGTGACCCTGAAAGATGTCACTGAGCAGACCGAACCACTCTATGACTGGCGCCCGACGAGCACCTACATTCGACGCCCACCCTATTGGGAAGGCGCCCTCGCCGGCGAACGAACACTGAAGAACATGCGCCCCTTAGCGGTATTGGGAGACAACATCACCACAGATCACCTGTCACCTTCGAATGCGATTATGCTTGACAGTGCTGCCGGCGAATATCTGCACAAGATGGGTCTGCCGGAAGAGGACTTCAATTCTTACGCGACTCATCGAGGCGACCATCTAACAGCACAGCGAGCGACATTTGCCAATCCGAAATTATTGAATGAAATGGTTCGAGAAAATGGCAAAATCAAGCAAGGTTCACTCGCGCGACTAGAGCCGGAAGGCACAGTGACACGCATGTGGGAAGCCATAGAGACCTATATGGCGCGCAAGCAGCCCTTGATCATCATCGCCGGCGCCGACTATGGTCAAGGCTCCTCCCGTGACTGGGCCGCCAAGGGCGTACGTCTGGCAGGCGTCGAAGCCATTGTCGCTGAAGGCTTTGAACGCATACACAGGACTAACCTCGTTGGCATGGGCGTCTTGCCCCTGGAGTTCAAGGCCGACGAGAGCCGCGCGACCTACGGTATCGACGGCACCGAAACCTTTGATGTGATCGGCACGCCAACTCCGCGGGCAACATTGACGCTGGTGATTACCCGCAAAGATGGCTCGCAGGTAAAGGTTCCCGTCACCTGTCGGCTGGATACCGCAGAAGAGGTTTCTATCTATGATGCTGGCGGCGTACTGCAACGCTTTGCCCAGGACTTCCTGGAGTCATCAGGGATCTGATAGTCGTCAGCTCAGTACCGGAATTTGTACATCGCCAATCACAGAAGTTAAGGAACGAGAAAGTCATGCCACAGGTACCACAGATCAGGATTCCTGCAACCTATATGCGCGGCGGCACCAGCAAAGGCGTGTTCTTTAACCTGCAAGACATGCCAGCATCAACCCAGGTGCCTGGTTCGGCCCGCGACGCGCTTTTGTTGCGCGTCATCGGCAGTCCCGATCCCTATGGTAAACAAACTGACGGTATGGGCGGCGCCACCTCCAGCACCAGCAAGACAGTGATTCTGGCGAAAAGCACGCAACCAGATCACGATGTCGACTATTTATTTGGCCAGGTGGCTATCGACAAGGCGTTTGTCGATTGGAGCGGTAACTGCGGCAATCTTTCGGCTGCGGTCGGTGCCTTTGCCATCAACAGTGGTCTGGTGGATGCCAGCCGCGTGCCAGACACTGGCGTCGCGATCGTTCGAATCTGGCAAGCAAATATCAGCAAGACGATCATAGCCTATGTCCCTATGACGCAAGGTGCTGTGCAGGAAACTGGTGACTTTGAACTCGACGGCGTGACCTTTCCAGCGGCAGAAGTCGTTCTGGACTTTATGAATCCGGCCGACGACGACGCCGGCGGCTCCATGTTTCCCACCGGTCACGTGGTTGACGATCTGGAAGTCCCGGGCCTCGGTACACTGAAAGCCACCTTGATCAATGCGGGTATTCCTACCATCTTCGTCAATGCCAGCGAGATAGGCTACACAGGCAGCGAGTTGCAGGAAGATATCAACAACGATGACAAGGCGCTGGCCATGTTTGAAACTATTCGAGCCTACGGGGCGGTGCGTATGGGCCTGATCGACCATATAGATCAGGCTGCCCAACGTCAGCACACGCCCAAAGTGGCCTTCGTTGCAGGCCCGCAGGCCTATGTCGCCTCCAGCGGCAAGGCGGTTACGGCCAGCGACATTGACCTGCGTGTACGTGCTCTATCGATGGGCAAACTGCACCATGCCATGATGGGTACGGCTGCCGTTGCCATTGGTACCGCCGCTGCTATTCCCGGCACCCTGGTAAATCTAGCCGCTGGCGGCGGCAATCGTGAGGCGGTGCGCTTTGGCCATCCCTCTGGCACGCTTCGAGTGGGCGCAAGCGCCAGCCAGGTCGATGGTGACTGGGTTGTTACCAAAGCCAGTATGAGCCGCAGTGCTCGCATATTGATGGAAGGTTGGGTTCGAGTCCCTGGAGACGCCTTTTAGGGTTCGCTTTTGAACCTGAGCCAAACCCTGACAGCAGGCGGCAAAGTTTTCATAGACCATGCCTATAAGCAATGATCAACGTTGGTCGTACGCCTGACATCCGACTTGCTATTCAGCCGGTTGCGGTATCGCTCAGCTTGATTGTGGCGCAGTGGTGAATGGCTTGCTCAGGCAGCCTGGTCAAAGGACCTGGGGGCCGTGGTCAACAGCCAAGGCATCATGCAGTCACCGGTCATCGTGATCCTGTCAGGGTACATTATTGAGGATCTGAATTTGAGCCTGGGGATGCAACCGAATTCAGTCGGGGGCATCCCCAGCCCTGAGATAACCTGAACCAGTATCCAAAGTGGTCGCAGAAACTTTACACTCCCACAGCTGAATGCCCCTTGTGTCTTCCCCTTATGTATAATGCCATGTCCAAAAATTTGAGCGAATGTCATGTCCCCTGTTACCGCATCAAGTGTTACTGCATCAAGTGTTACCGCATCAAGTGTTACTGCATCAAGTGCTTCGACAAAAATCACCTGTGCCGAATTCCTTGAGATGCGCCACCCGGTTGATACCCTGCAGTGGCGTCTGCCTGTGGTGCCAAAAACGACCGGTGGCCGCGGCTCTTTGTTTGGCGGTGTCGGGCTTGCCGCCGGCGTCGTCGCTTTGGAGCAGGCCACTGGCAAACCTATTATCTGGGCAACAGGGCAATATTTGTCAATTACTCAGCAGCCCGCGATGGTTGAGCTGGAAGTCCTGTTGCCGGCTGTCGGCCGAAACGTGACTCAGGGACGAGTGGTCGGACACCTGGACAATAAAGAGATTATCACCATTCTGGGCGCCTGCGGCTCAAGACCCGATGCTGTGAAACGCCTTTGGCAACAGATGCCTGAGGTACCACCGCCGAGTGAGTGCGAACCACTGGGTGATCGGCACGAGACTGACTCGCTTCACCAACACGTCGAAATACGCATGGCTCGGGGCATGTTCGGCTTTTCTGGAACTGGCACACCCAGTGGAGATGCCTGTAGCAGGCTCTGGGCGAGAATGCCGGAGGTCAAGCACGATGCGGGCGCACTGGCAATCATCGCCGACTATATGCCATCTGCGCTGGGCAATGCCATGGGCAGAATTACCCATTGCACGAGTATCGATAATACTATTCGATTCGCGGACTTGACTGACAGCGAATGGGTGTTGTGCGATAACCACATAGAGTATATCGGCAATGGATTTGGCTACGGTACAGTTAACATGTGGAGCGACACTGGGCGCTTATTGGCCACAGCCAGTCAATCAATGATTGTCAGAATAGCGAATGACGAGACGCCAGCCAGCACTTAGTTGCTGGCCACAAGGTTTTGATAGCGCCAGCGCCGCCGAGCGCTGGCCAATGAAGCCATCGCCAGCGGCACTTTTTTGATCTACTATCACCAGGCTTAGTCGAGTCAGCTGGTCGAGCTAAGGCCTTGTCATCGACAGAGCATTGTCGCGATATTCAAGAGGTTGCAAGAAGATGCTCAATCAACAGCGCGTCATGGAAATTCTGAACAAGGGCAGTGAAACAGATCGAGCAAGTTTAATTTGCGATCGATTTCTGGCGACACTGATCATCGTCAACCTGCTAGGCGTTTGCCTTGAATCGGTCCAGTCTATTCAACAGCAGTACGCTGATGCACTGCAGTTTCTGGAGATTTTTTCCGTGACCATCTTCGGTATCGAATACTGTCTGCGGCTCTGGTCAAGTCCTTTAAACCCTCAACTCAAGGGTACGAGCGCCGCGCAAAAACGCTTCTCCTACGCACGAAGTTTTACCGGCGTGATTGATTTACTCGCCATATTACCCACACTGCTGGCTATCTTCGGCGCCACCATGGACCTGCGCTGGCTCAGAACGCTGCGACTGGTACGACTGCTGAAGCTATCTCATTACTCATCGGCTCTTGAGGACCTGTTTTCGGCGATTTATCAAGAAAGGCGATCATTTTTTGCTGCCATGTACATCCTGTCTATTGCCCTGTTTCTCGCCAGCGCTTTGATGTACCTGGCAGAGAATGCTGCACAACCGGAGAAATTCAGCTCAATTCCGCAAACCATGTGGTGGTCAGTTGTGACACTGACAACGGTAGGTTATGGAGATGTGACACCCATAACACCCCTGGGTCAGATCATTGGCGCCTTGACCGCCATCTCAGGCATCTGCGCCGCCGCTCTACTTACAGGTATTGTCGCTTCGGCTTTTGCCAACCAAATGGCGCGACGACAGGCAATCTTTGAGGCCGAGGTGAATGTCGCCCTGAATGATGGTGAAATTTCTAGCGAAGAAGCCAATACCATTGAGCTGCTGCGTAACGAATTCAAAATTACCGAAGAACATGCATTGGCGATCATCAAACTGGCCAAGGAAAAACTGGAAGTCAAATAAGACTTATTTGCTGGTGTTATTCACCATCATTTTAAACTGATCTTCGAGATAGGTTCCGATCCCCTGCATTTGATCGACCAAGCTGTCCATTGCTGCAAACTGTTTCAGATAACCCTCGTAGGCCGCCGTCAGGCGCAGCTCAATGACTGCCAGACGCTTTTCGTAATCCTGGATAGACGACTCTGCGTTAGTCTGACGATTTTTCAGAGTCCCTGTGTTTGAAATCAACTCATCCAGGGTGGTCACCGCATCTGCTGCAAATCCCCTTGATGCTACCGAATACTCGCTCTGATCGTTAGTCCCTGCAGATAGCATCACCACCACGTCATCAAATTGGGTGGCTACTGCAGTTTCATAGGTGTCTTCATCGAGATAGAGCCTACCATTCGCGTCTAGTTGCACGCCTATGTCTCGCAGCGCGGTCATGTTGCCAGAAGGCGTTGATGAATCGGCCAGCAATGCTGTCCGCACTCGATCACGCAACAATCTCACCGTCGAATAATCTGAAGCCAGCGCGCCACTGTATTCGCTCGCCTCTGAATCAATACTGGCGAGTTCGACTAGCACATCACTGAACTCATTGTAGGCAAGGATCAATTCATCAACCACCGCTCGCAGTGGCGCCTGATCTTCCGCCACCATAATACTGATCGGCTGACTGACATCCGCTTTCAGCAAGTCGAGGGTCACACCTGGCACCAGATCGCTCATGCGGTTACTGCTGCGACTGATACTACTGATGCCGTTCATCGATACGATCGCATCGGCAGCAGTGCGCAAGGAATTAGCGGTAAAGCCGAGATCGACCGCAGAACTGACCGAGTAGCTGTTGTCTGCACCTGAAGGACCATCTAAAACTATACGCCAGTCATTGCCACTGGCGCTGGTATTAATCAACATGGCATTGACGCCCATGTCAGCAGCATTGATCGCATCCACGACCCCTTGAGGCGTCGCGGTGGTCACGTTGATCTGATGACTGGTCGGGTTCGACGCTCCCAACGAGACCGTCAGGGTGAATCCGGTGCCGCCGTTCAATACCGCGGAGGCACTCGACTGCGAATTCGACATGTTACTTTGCCGCTGCGCCAACTGCTGTACCGTGATCGCGTAAGTACCCGGAACTGCTTCGCCTGCGCTCGCCGTCGCCACAATTGAACCTGGTGCCGAAGACAAGACACTGGTCGTTTGCAGCTCGCGCCTGTCATCCATACTGGCCATCACATCCCTGAGCCCGGCGACACTGTTGTACGCGATCGAATAACCCGAGATCGACAGCGTTTTTGCTTCTATCTTGTCATTAATTCGCGCTTTCATCGGCGCATTTTCGGCATCTGCCAAGGCCTGCGCCAAGTTTTTAATATCGATGCCAGAGCCTGCATTCAGACTCTGCACTATCGTAGAAGTACCTGTAATTTCGCTCACCCAAGACTCCTATTGCCATTGCTAAAGCAACGCTAACACCACATGTGACGCAAGCTGGCCTTCGTCAGCGACATCAACCCAGCCCTGCTTTAACTTGCCAGCTGCTTTCCTTGCAGCTGCTATCACTACAGCCTTTACTCTTAACCATTAACCTTGCAGCAGGGCCATTACGCCTTGCGCCGACTGATTGGCCTGCGCCAACATTGCTGTTCCCGCCTGCTGGATAATTTGAGTGCGCGCAAGCTCGGTGGTCGCCTTAGCGTAATCCGCATCCTCGATTCGGCTACGGGCCGACTGCGTGTTGGTTGACGCATTGGCGAGATTGTCGGCGGTATACTCCAGACGGTTAATCCCCGCGCCATATTCTCCGCGCTGTATGTTGACTGCTCTCAGAGCATTATCCAGGGTCGTCAGAACACTTGCTGATGTGACTTCCAAACCTGAAAGATTGGCTCCCAGGCCAAGCGTGGAGACAACCCCTGTGGTTATCACGTTAGTCGTAGCACCAGTCGTTCCCTGAGAACTAAAAACAGGTCCAGCGGCAGTCTCAAAACCTGGCTTCTCAGTCACGGTCACAGTCGTCGCATTGGTTGCGACTGCCGTGTAGCGCTGAGCAAAACCTGAATCAGCATTTAAAGCAGCAGTCAAGGTTGTCGTGTCAGTAGCTGCCAATAACCCTGAACTATTAACCGTGACTGCGCCGAATTGGACGCTGGTCATATTTCCTATTTCGGTGGTGCTAGTAGTGATAACTGCAGTACCTGCTGTACCGGCCGCAAAGGCATTAAGCTTTAAGTTGCCAAAGTCTACGGTCATGGATTGGCTGTTATTCGCGCCGATCTGAAACGTTGCCGTGCTCTGAGCTCCATTGATCAGATTGCTACCGTTCCACTGAGTCGTATCGGCGACGTTGTCGATAGCAGTGCGCAAACCCGTAAACTCGGCGTTGATGGCCGCGACATCGTCTGTAGTGTTCGTATCAGAACTTGCCTGAACTGCTAATTCGCGCATTCTCTGCAACATATTTTCAATGGATCCTGCAGCGCCATCCGCGACTTGAATCATCGATACTGCGTCCATGGTGTTTCGCACAGCCTGATCAAGCCCACGAATCTGATTACTCATCTTCGAGGAAATCGCCATGCCGGCAGCATCATCTGCTGCTGAGTTGATGCGCTTGCCGGTTGACAACTGCTCCATCGCCGTGTTCATGGCGCGCTCATTTTTCACGAGGGCGTTTTGTGCCAATCCCGCGACAATATTCGAGTTAATGACTGACATTCTTCCTACTCCTGATCGATTCGATTCAATTGGTTAACACTAAACACACGAGTTTTATACCTGACGCTATTAACCCGCTGCCATCTTTAAAGGTACTTCAGGACCGGCGAATCGCTCTGCAATCTCAACCGAACTCTTCCATCTTTTTTTCTTTTTTCTAAAGCTTTGTCTGCATCTGTCGATTCCTCAGTTGCATGAGGTGAAACCTTTTCTAGTAGCTTCGTCTTCGAGTAGCTTCGTCTT
>Ga0181563_10000097_pt1 | contig 71462 bp, 46 predicted proteins | sample 011ome_25_FD_133759 | JGI IMG/M metagenome (GOLD analysis project Ga0181563, IMG submission 133759) | Coastal salt marsh microbial communities from the Groves Creek Marsh, Skidaway Island, Georgia - 011512CT metaG (megahit assembly) | ecosystem: Environmental > Aquatic > Marine > Intertidal...
GAAACTTGGGTGATATCTCAGCTTAAAGCGATTGGATTGGATTCTGCAAAATCAGTGCTGGAATTGGACATGAGCGAATTGATCAGAAGAACTGATTTAGAAGAAGAGACGGTTGAAGATATCATGCGAATCCTAAAAGCAGAGTTTGAGGAATAAGTTAATTGTTTTTTTAGAAACTAATAATAGAGTTTTAACGTAATAACGTTTACTTTAAAGGCAGAAAAGTAAGAATACAGAATGGCAGGTAAGGCAAAAAGGTTGAATAAGGTAGCAAAAGAGTATAACATTAGTATATCTACTATTGTTGAATTCTTAAATACCAAAGGTATCGAGATTGATTCGAAACCAAACACTAAAATTGAGGTGGATATCCTCAGTGTGCTGGATGAAGAATTTGCAGAAGACAAAGAAGCAAAGCAGAATTCAGAAAGTGTTGGTTTAGGCCGCGAAAAGCGCGAATCGATATCGTTACGTGATATGAAAAAGTTTGCAGAGAAACCGGCAGATGACGAAGATGACGAAGATGACGAGGATGACGAGGTCGAAACTCCTGAACCTGAAGTAGAGGTTAAGGTGGAGACCCCTGTGGTCAAAGAAGAGGTGCCAGTTGAGGTTCAGAAGAAAGAAGATCCAGTTGAAGAGGTGAAAGAAGAGCCTGTTGCTGAGGAACCGAAAGAAGCTCCTGAAGTCAAAGAGGAGAAGCCAGCTGCGGATGAAGCGAAGAAACCTTCTGTTGTCGGTAAAATTGATTTGGATGCCATCAATCAAAAAACCAGACCTGCCAAAAAGAAGAGGGAAGAAAAGCCAGCTGCTAAAGAAGAGCCTGTTGCTAATAAGGAAGAAAAATTAGCAGAAAAACCAGCTGCTGAAAAAGCTCCAGAAGAGAAAAAGGAAAAAGCTGTTAAGCCTGAAGAAATTGCAACTATTAAAGCAAGCTCACAGAAATTAAGCGGACCGGTAGTTGTTGGTAAAATTGTCCTTCCTGTAGAAAAGGAAAAATCAGATAGTAATTCGCGCAAGAAACGTAAGCGAATTAAAAAGGTTAACGTTGAACAGCAAGCCACCCGAAATAAAGGGGAAAAAGCTAACCCAAGTAGTAATCGCAAGGATAAGCCGCAGGTTACTGAAGCGGAAATCCAAAAGGAAATCAAAGAAACACTTGCAAGGCTGCAAGGTGGAAATAAGAGAAAAGGAGCATCTTATCGTCGTGAAAAACGACAAAACGTTGCTGATAAAAGAGCAGAAGAGCTCGAACAAGAAGAGCTGGACAAAAGCATCTTGAAGATCACAGAATTCGTAACGGTTTCAGAATTGGCCAATATGATGCATGTGAATTCAACAGAGGTTATAGCAGCTTGTATGGGACTCGGAATCTTCGCATCAATTAACCAGCGTTTAGATCGAGAAACAATTGAATTAGTCGCTTCTGAATTTGCTTACGAGGTAGAGTTTATATCTGCCGATGTGCAAGAAGCAATTCTTGAAGAAGAGGATAATGAAAGTGATTTATTGCCAAGACCACCGATTGTTACCGTAATGGGACACGTTGATCACGGTAAAACTTCGTTATTAGATTACATCCGTTCTGCTAACGTGATAGAAGGCGAGGCCGGAGGAATTACACAGCATATTGGGGCATACTCAGTGGAAACCAAAGGTGGAAAGCGAGTAACGTTCTTAGATACACCAGGTCACGAAGCCTTTACAGCGATGCGTGCTCGTGGTGCTCAGGTAACGGATATTGCTATTATCATTGTTGCTGCGGACGATGACGTTATGCCGCAAACGAAAGAGGCAATAGCTCATGCACAAGCTGCTGATGTGCCAATTGTATTTGCTATCAACAAAATTGATAAGCCTGGAGCAAATCCTGACAAAATAAAAGAACAACTTTCCGGAATGAATATTCTTGTTGAAGAATGGGGCGGTAAATTCCAATCGCAAGAAATCTCAGCGAAGAAAGGTTTAAATATTGAAGAGCTGCTTGAAAAAGTATTGCTTGAGGCTGAAATGCTAGAATTAAAAGCGAATCCAAATAAACGTGCCGTGGGTACAGTTGTGGAATCGCAATTAGATAAAGGAAAAGGTTATGTGACAACAGTACTCGTTTCGGCTGGTACATTAAAAGTCGGTGACCCAATTATAGCAGGACAAAATCACGGTAGAGTAAAAGCTATGCATAACGATAAAGGTATGCGTGTCGAAGTTGCCGGTCCTTCTACTCCTGTTTCAATCTTAGGTTTTAACGGCGCTCCAAGTGCGGGTGATCAGTTTAACGCCTTATTGGATGAGAAGGAAGTTAGACAGATCGCTTCTAAGCGAGAGCAGCTTAACCGAGAACAAGGATTTAGAGCGCAAAAGAAATTGACGTTGGACGATATCGGAAAACGAATCCAAATTGGAGACTTCCAAGAATTGAACCTGATTGTAAAAGGGGATGTGGATGGATCCGTAGAAGCTGTATCCGATTCATTATTGAAATTGTCAACTGAGAAAATCCAGGTGAATGTAATTCACAAAGGAGTCGGTCAGATTTCTGAAGCAGACGTTACATTGGCTTCAGCATCGGATGCGATCATTATTGGTTTCCAAGTTAGACCTTCAGCCATTGCAAGAAAAGCAGCTGAACGCGAAGGAATTGATATTCGATTGTACTCAGTGATCTACAAAGCTATTGAAGAGATCGAAGAAGCAATGAAAGGAATGTTGGCACCAGAATTCAAAGAAGAAGTACTGGGCACAGCAGAAATCCGAGAGACATTCAGAATTTCGAAAGTCGGAACCATTGCAGGTTGTTTCGTTACAGAAGGTAAACTACTCAGAAATGCAAAAGTTCGAGTTATCCGAGATGGTATTGTAAAATACGACGGGGAACTAGGATCATTAAAACGATTTAAAGATGACGTTAAAGAAGTCAAAGTCAACTACGAATGTGGATTGAACATTGACAAGTATAACGATCTAAAAGTTGGAGACGTAATCGAAGCTTACCACGAAGTGGAAGTGGCACCGAAACTCTAAGCATAACTACGAACAACAAAAAACCCGTCAGTATTCATACTGACGGGTTTTTTTATATCCAATAATTTTATAAAATCTTTTACTCAGTAACCGTTTCGCTCGGTAAAGGGGGTAACTGAATTTTGTCTTCAACAACAACTGCCGTTGGGAAATATGCTAATAACTCACTCTTAAGCGCCTCAGCCTCCAAACGCGTCCTAAAATTTCCGACCCGAACCCGATAATTAGGAGCCACATACTCAACATAAGCCTTATGTTCATTGTAACGAGCTAGAAAATTCGCCTTCTGTTGCGCTACTTTTGTCTTGTCTTGATCAAAGAAAACGACAATACGATAACCGTCAATCTGTATGCCCTCCATCGTTTCCTCTCCCGTTCGAACAAATTCGCTGATTTTGTCAATCCTCGAATCTTGATGTAAGGTCACCTTGCCTTTCTGAGCGCCAAACTGTAGTTCTACATGTTTTACCTTGTTGGTGTCCTTTTTCTGAGCAGGAAAAGTCATCCAATCTTCTTGTCCTTGTGCAAGGTGCTGCGCACCAAAAACACATAACATGAATGCTGTGTATTTTAATCGATTCAATCTCATTGTTTTGCAAATTTAAAAAAATCACCTTTGTGATGATTTAAAATGTCCTATTCTTTCTACCATTTTTATTATTCAGCACCTACAAATTATTATGCTATAAGACTTTGCGATTATTCGGCTATTTAGAATCATTTTAAATTAACACAAATGAGTCTAAAAAATCTGCCAAGGCCTAGGCTTAAACTGACTTTGTGCTAATTTTGTGGGAGATTCAGTATCCTATACTGATCGAAAAAAGGAATAAAATTTTTCAAATGAAAATAAAAACTTTGTTCATCTCCAACAAAATCAAGCACTTAGCTTTATTAGCAGTTGCTGTTTTCTTCTTTACTCACAATGTTCATGCCGTTCAAGACGACTCAGCTGCAGAATCTGCAGATGCACCAGCGTTAGATGAGGAATTGGGTAAGAAACTATTCAACAATAACTGTGCGGCATGTCACTTTCCTGATAGGGATATGACAGGGCCTGCATTGCAAGGTGCGCGTGAGCGTTGGATTGACAACTCTACTGAAGAGAATTTTTACAAGTGGGTTAAAAATTCAAATGCGGTCATATCTGCTGGAGACAGTTATGCAAATCAGTTGTATAAAGACTGGAACGGGGTTGCCATGCCGGCACAGAACGTTTCGGATTCTGATATCGATAATATCTTTTATTATGTAGATAATTATGAGACTCCACCACCGCCAACTGGAACTGTTGCTGCAACTGGTCCCGTAGTTGTTGAAGAATCTTCTTCGTTATACTGGTGGCTATTAGCTGGCTTAATGCTAGTTGTAATTTTTGTAGTTGGTGGCGTTCGTGGAAACTTATCAGCGCTAAAGCGAGATCAAGACGGTATTCCTCAACCAGAGCAATTAACGATTGGGCAGTCTGGTCGTAAATGGGCTTGGGAGAACAGAGGTTGGTTCGGAGTTACGGTATTCATAGTAGTCATTTTGTTATTAGCAGGTGGGATGGTGAAGTTGTTGGATATCGGAGTATATGAAAACTACAAGCCAGAACAACCCATTGCATACTCACACGAATTGCACGCAGGTGAACTGGGCATAGATTGTAAATACTGTCACAATGCCGTAACAAAATCGAAGCATGCAACAATTCCTTCGGTGAATGTTTGTATGAACTGTCATAAAACAGTTGCTGAAGGACGCTCGGAAGAAGGTACAGCAGAAATCGCTAAGATTTATGAAGCAGCTGGATGGGATCCAGCAATCAAGCAATATACTGGTGATACTGATCCGATCAAATGGGTGAAAGTACACAACTTGCCAGATCACGTTTATTTTAATCACTCACAGCACGTTGTTGCAGGTGGTGTTGATTGTAAGCAGTGTCACGGCAATATGAAGAAAGAAACGGTTGCTCGTATCATGTCAACAGAGGACTTAAACAATGTTGGTGTTACGGATGACGATTATGATCAGAATAGTGTGAAATTCACGAAACCAACCTTAACTATGGGATGGTGTATCGAATGTCACCGTGAGTCAAGTGTTGATTTAGCAGGTGCCGAAACAGGTAGCTACTACAATGTTATTCACGAGAGATTATTAAGAGATAAGACAACTTACCAGCGTTACCTGGAAGATGATGTGGTGACGGTTGCCGAGTTAGGCGGACTGGAATGTGGAAAATGTCACTACTAATATTAAGATTAAAGAGGCTTATATATAGATATGGGAACAAATAAGAAATACTGGAAAGGTCTTGATGAATTGAATGAAACGCCGGAGTTTGTAGCTTCAGCGAAGAATGAATTCCCTCGAGAGTTAAGTGTTGACCAATTTTTAGCTGAGGATAAAGTCAAAGAATCATCAACCGGGCGTAGAGATTTTCTTAAATTTCTAGGTTTCAGTGTGGCTGCTGCAACAGTTGCTGCTTGTGAGGCACCGGTAGTTAAGGCGGTTCCTTATGCGGTTAAACCAGAAGATGTAACACCTGGTGTTGCAAACTGGTACGCTTCATCATATTATGATGGTGAGACTTATGCTAGCATTATGGTGAAGACCAGAGAAGGTCGTCCAATCCATATTAAAGGAAATAAAAACAACGGGTTTACAAAAGGTGGAACGAATGCACGAATTATTGGTTCGGTTCTTTCACTTTATGATGGTGAGCGTTTAACGGCTCCTCAAGCTGGAGGCGCAGAAGCATCATGGTCATCTGTTGATAAGGATATCATGAACAAACTTAAAGCTGCTGCCAACAGTGGTAAAAAAGTTGTTCTATTATCAAATACAGTAATCAGTCCATCAACACGTGAGATTATCGCTGAGTTTAAGCGATCATTGGGTGGTGGAGAGCCTGCAGTTGAGCCAATGGCTGCTGCAATTGCTCAAGGTGTTGCTGCTGTTGATAGCATAGCCGCTGCGAATATTGCTGCTGTTGTTCCCGCAGTAAGTGATGATTCAAATATTCAGCATGTTCAATATGACGCTGTATCTTATAACGGAATTAGAGAAGCTAACCTCGAATCATTCGGTAAACGTGTGATTCCTGATTATGACTTCACAAAAGCGAAAACAGTAGTAAGTATTGCTGCCGATTTCTTTAATTCTTGGGTAATGCCAACTCAATTCATGCCTGATTATTTGGCAACAAGAAATCCGGATGGTGAGTGGATGTCTCGTTTACACCAGTTCGAATCAAATATGTCGATCACTGGTTCAAATGCAGATGCAAGAACTCAAATTAAACCTTCTGAACAAGGTAAGGTCGCTGCTCTTCTTTTAAAAGAGGTAAGCGGTACGTCTGTTGCAGGTGTTGATACAGCATCGTTGCCAGAAGCAGTTCAAAATAGCGTAAAAGCTGCAGCTAAAGAATTGAAAGCTAATAAAGGCGAATCAATCGTAGTGGCAGGTTCAAATAGAAAGTCTGTTCAAGTAATCGTAAATGCGATTAATGATGCGTTAGGAAACTATGCGTCGACAATTAACTTGAACAATCCAATCGAACTCCATATGTCGGAAGACGCGAAGATGGATGCGTTGGTTAAAGATATGAATGCAGGGAAAGTTGGTGCAATCGTAATGTGGGACACCAACCCAGCTTATTCATACAAAAATGCAGAAGGATTCAAAGCTGGTTTAGCGAAGGTTGGAACGAAAGTTTCGATGGCACGATACGCAGATGAAACAGCCTCTCTTTGTGATTATATCGCTCCAGCTAGTCATGCACTAGAACAATGGGATGATTTTAATCCAAAAATGAATCACTATTCATTATCACAGCCAACTATTCGACCACTTCATGATACTCGCCCTGTGGCAGAATCATTGATGGTGTGGGCAGGAATGGCTGAACATGCTGGTAAAGACAGTAAAAACTATTACGATTATATCAGAGGAATCTGGAAGAAGTGGGGCTTTGCGGCTCAAAACACGTATGCAGATTTCCACACATATTGGTCGGCAATGGTTCACCAAAGTTGTGGTGAAGACATGCCAGTAGCTGCAACAGCAGTTTCTTTCAATGGTAATTTGAACGCTGCTGGAAAGGCTGAAAAAGGAATTGCATCAGGAGAATGGGAGATTTCATTCTACCAAAAAGCTGGTATCGGAACAGGTATCCACGCGAACAACCCTTGGTTGCAAGAACTTCCAGATCCAGTATCAAAAGTGACGTGGGACAACTATGTAACCATGGCACCATCTGATATGGATGCTAAAGACTTTAATAAAGGTCTTGGACAAGAACAACAGCAAAATGTGGTGAATGTAACTGTTGGTGATTCAACAGTGAAATTACCAGTTTACCCGCAACCTGGTCAAACACCAGGTACTATCGGTATCGCATATGGATATGGTCGTGGTGAAGGCGGTGAAGCGATTGGAAAATCAGCTTACCAACAAGCCGGAGCATACGGGGAAGCTTCTAAGGATTTGATTGGAGCGAATGCCTTCAAAATTGCACCGGCTGGAGCAAACGAAGCATTTTCTGCAACTGTTGCTGATGCTGGAGAAAAGTACATTTTAGCATGTACTCAAACACATGCTACTGTAATGGCGCGTAACTCTATTATGAAAGAGACGACGCTTGATATTTATAAGCACAAAGATGCTTCTGCATACAACCATAGACATACATTGCACACAGGTTGGGAATATGAAGAAAAACTTACAGAAGAGTTTGACTTATGGGAATCTCACCCAGTTGAAGAAGTAGGTCACAGATGGGGAATGTCGATTGATTTGAACCTTTGTGTTGGTTGTGGAGCATGTGTTGTTGCTTGTGGATCTGAAAACAACGTACCTGTTGTTGGACGTGATGAAGTAAGAAGAGGCCGTGAAATGCACTGGTTGCGTATCGACCGTTATTATGCTTCTGACGATGAAGCAACTGTGGGTACAAGAAACCCTGATGATTTTGATGAAAACGGATTTGATGGCTTGAAAAAGCCTGCTGATAATCCGAAAGTAGCATATATGCCAATGATGTGTCACCACTGTAACCACGCTCCGTGTGAAACGGTTTGTCCGGTTGCTGCAACGACACACTCAAATGAAGGCTTAAATATGATGACGTACAACAGATGTATCGGTACACGTTATTGCGCAAATAACTGTCCTTACAAAGTACGTCGTTTTAATTGGTTTAACTATCCTTCTTACCGCAAGTTCTCTGAAGTAAATCCTGCACAGGATGATCTAGGACGTATGGTATTGAACCCAGATGTTGTGGTTCGTACAAGAGGTGTAATGGAAAAATGTTCATTCTGTATCCAAAAAATCCAGTCTGGTAAATTAACAGCGAAGAAAGAAGATCGTCCAGTAATGGATGGCGAGGTAGCAACAGCATGTGCTGATGCATGTCCTGCTAACGCGATTACTTTCGGAGATTGGAACGATCATGATTCGGTAATCCGCAAGGAAACTGAAGATAAGCGTTCTTACCAAGCACTAGAAGAAATTGGTGTTAAGCCGAATGTATGGTACAAAGTGAAAGTGAGAAATGAGGAGAATGCTGAATTAGCAGGCATCCAAACAGCTCATGGACATGGTGGTGGACACGGAGATGATCACGGAGATGGTGAACATGATAATGGAGACGGACATGGCAATGGCGGTGGAACGGACCAAGATGGTGGTCACGGAAACGGAAGCGGAGGAGTTAACCACGAAGCACATTAAGAAAGAATAAAAATTTTTTGATAATACTAAATCAAAGCGAATGCACAAGGAATCTGCGATTAGAGAACCGTTAATTTTAGGTCACAAGACCTATCACGACATTACGGAAGACGTCTGCCGATCTATTGAAGGTAAAGCTCCAAAAACCTGGTATATCCTTTTTGGTATTGCCCTTTTATTAGGTTTATACGGGGTCGGTTGTGTTTTATACCTCCTAGGTACTGGTATCGGAACATGGGGTTTAAATAAAACCGTTCAATGGGCATGGGATATTACTAACTTCGTTTGGTGGGTTGGTATCGGACACGCTGGAACGTTAATTTCGGCCGTACTGTTACTCTTCAGACAAAGATGGAGAATGGCCATTAACCGTGCTGCAGAAGCAATGACAATCTTCGCTGTATTTATGGCAGGTTTGTTCCCGTTAATTCACATGGGTCGTCTATGGGTAGGTTACTGGGTAATGCCAATTCCGAACCAATTCGGTTCGCTTTGGGTAAACTTTAACTCACCGCTTCTTTGGGATGTATTTGCCATTTCAACTTATTTATCAGTAGGTTTTGTATTCTGGTACATTGGTCTTTTACCCGATTTTGCAACTATTCGTGACCGTGCTAAACACCCCGTCTCGAAGAAAATGTATTCTATTCTTTCATTTGGATGGTCTGGTAGAGCGAAACATTGGAACCGCTTTGAAATTGTTTCATTGGTATTAGCAGGTTTAGCAACACCACTCGTATTCTCAGTACACTCGATTGTTTCATTTGACTTTGCCACTTCGGTAATTCCTGGTTGGCATACCACGATCTTCCCGCCTTATTTCGTTGCAGGTGCAGTATTCTCTGGATTCGCAATGGTACAAACAATTATGTTGATTGTACGTAAAGGATTAAAGCTTGAAGCTTACTTGCATACAAAGCACATAGAGTACATGAACATCGTGATCATGGTTACGGGGTCAATCGTAGGTGTGGCGTATCTTACAGAGCTTTTCATCTCTTGGTACTCTGGAGTTGAATATGAATCTTATGCATTCATCAACCGTGCAACTGGACCATATTGGTGGGCTTATGCATCAATGATGACGTGTAACGTAATCTCTCCACAGTTAATGTGGTTCAAAAAGTTAAGAACAAGTTTATTGTTTACATTCTTCATTTCAATTGTGGTAAACATTGGTATGTGGTTCGAGCGTTTCGTAATTATCGTTACTTCACTACACCAAGATTATTTACCTTCTTCTTGGAGTATGTTCCACCCGACTTGGGTTGATATAGGAATCTATATCGGAACAATCGGATTGTTCTTTGTATTCTATTTAGCATTCGCAAGATACTTCCCGGTATTGCCAATTGCTGAATTAAAAACAATTTTGAAAATTTCTGGTGAATCCTATAAAAATGGTTCAGCTCCAGAAAGACCAACTCCTGCACCAGTTGTGGCGGCAGCAGCAGCGCCTGTGGTAGAACAAGTGGTAACTGAGGCTCCATTTGCAGAAAGTGCGTCTGAAGCAAAAGAAGAAATCTCAGAAGAAGAAAAGCAAAACCGAATCTCTAGTCTTATAGAAAAATTGGGTGCTGGTTCTGCTGATGCAAAGGATGATCTTAAATTAATTAGTGGTGTCGGTCCAAAATTGGAAGGAACACTTAACGACATTGGAATCTATACTTTCGAGCAAGTAAGTAAGATGACTAAAGAAGAGTATGGCCTGTTGGATTCTATTACTGGAACATTCCCAGGTCGTGCTGAAAGAGATAATTGGGCTGAACAAGCTAGTAACCTAATGAATAAATAAGAATCACATGGCTGACAGAGTAATATATGCAATGTACGATGATGATGAAGTACTAATGGATGGTGCCAAGAAATTGGTGTCTGAAGGTGTTCACATCACTGACGTGTTTTCTCCATTTCCGATTCACGGAATTGATCCGATTATCGGTGTGAAACACACGCGTTTGGGAATTGTCTCATTTATGTTTGGATTGTTGGGAATGACACTAGCTGTTATTGGATTCAAATATTTTATGATTGATGACTGGCCAATGAATATTGGTGGTAAACCAAACTTTAGCTTGTTAGAGAATTACCCATCGTTTGTACCGATTACATTCGAATTCACGGTATTATTCGCGGCACACGGTATGGCCTTGACGTATTTGTTAAGAAACAAAACTTTACCAGGGATGCCTGCAGATAATCCCTATCCAAGAACAACGGATGATCGTTTTGTAATGGAGATTCGTTTATCAGATAACACGAAATTCAGTGCTGATGAATTACACACGAAAATCAAAACAACGGATATAGTTGAAATTGAAGAAAAGGACTACGTAGTTGTAAAGTAGAGAAATTATAACTTTCAGACTTGTTCTGAAAAAAGATAAAAAGCATGAAACGGAAAACGTTTAAATTTTTAACAGTAGCAGCATTCATCACAACAGGAGCTTTAGTCTCTTGTGTGGCTGACCACAACTCACCTGGGTTGGAGTACATGCCTGACATGTATCGCTCGCCAGCTGTTGAAGCCTATGTGGATTATGGCGAAGTAGATGGCGTATATGACGAAGAGGCGCAGAAAATGGTTGAGGAGAAATTTTCTTATATACCACCAGTTGGAACTGTTCCTTATCAAGGTGAAGATGGATTTTTAGCCCCGTATAATCACGGTGGACCAATTGGAGTTGATAAGACGCATGGTTTGTTCGAAGTAGCTCAAGATACTGCCGGTCGTGATGGAGCAAAGAATGACGTAAACCCAATTGCATGGTCAGAAGACGTTGTAAAAGAGGGTAAAGTCTTATTCGAAAGATTTTGTATTCACTGCCATGGTGAAAAGGGTGACGGTCAAGGTTCTGTTATTACAAATAGTAATGGAAAGTATCCAACACCTGGTCCATACAAAGCAGAATTGACTTCTGGCGAAATCTTCTACACAATTACATACGGTAAAAATGCTATGGGGTCACACGCATCGCAAGTTAACCCGGTGGAAAGATGGAAACTGGTTCATTATGTTGAAAAACTAATAGGTAAAGAACAAGGACCTGCAGCTGCTGAAGCTGGAGCTGAAGAAGGAATGGAAGAAGGAGCAGCTGAAGGAGAAGAGGGAGTGCAAGGCGTTGATGGCGACAACCAAGGAGTAGAAGAGGCACATGAAGATGGGGCTGATCACTAAAAATTATTAATAAAAGAAAAGTAAGGTACATGGAATTTCAAATTTCAGCTAGAGCGAAAAAGACAATTTTCGGGGTTATAGGTGTCGGTGTACTGGCATTCATAATCGGTGTAGTTCAAAATAGCGGAACCGATCAGTTCATGACAAGGTTGTTCTCCAACCTCCTCATTGACGGATTCTTCTTCTTTGCTATTGCATTGGGAGCTTTATTCTTCCTTGCATTGCAGTATGCTACAGAAACAGGATGGTCAGTTGCCATCAAACGTGTTGTTGAAGGGGTTGCATCTTACGTTCTAGTAGGAGCCGGAATTCTATTGGCACTTTTCTTAATCTTCACATTTACAGACGGTGGATGGTTCGGAACTGAGGTTCATGGACATCACATTGGTCACATTTACGAATGGATGGACCCTGCATTGAGCGATGTAGATAATATGAATTATGATAAGCTTGTAGCGAATAAAGCTCCGTTCTTAACAAAATGGTTCTTCTGGATTGTAACAATCTTATACATGACCGTTTATATCTGGTTTTACAAAGGTTTTAGAAAGAGAAGTTTACAAGAAGATAATGAGGGTGGAACAAAATTACACTACAAGAACTTCGCAAAAGGAGCATTGTTTTTGGTATTGTTCGGATACTTCAGTTCAACTTCTTCTTGGCACTGGTTAATGTCGGTAGATCCTCACTGGTTCTCTACTTTATACGGATGGTATGTGTTCGGTGGAATGTGGTGTACAGCAATGGTAACAATCATGTTGGTGACGCTATACCTAAAGAGAAAAGGGCATTTGCAAGTCGTTAACGACAGTCACATTCACGATATAGGTAAATGGGTGTTCGCGCTTAGCTTCCTTTGGTCGTATTTATTTTTCTCTCAATTTATGCTTTATTGGTACGCAGATATTCCTGAAGAGGTAATCTACTTCCATGAGCGTATTGAAAACTACAAATTCATTTTCTGGGGTATGTTCATGATTAACTTCATTGTTCCTATGCTCTTATTGATGTCTGATAGCGCTAAGCGTAATGCAGGGATCTTAATGACAGTTTGTGTTATCATCATCATAGGACACTGGGCTGATGTATACATGCTAGTTATGCCAGGTACAATGGGCGAGCACGGATCAATCGGATTTATGGAAATAGGACTCTTTATGGCATTTGCCGGATTGTTTGTCTATTTCATCATGAATACATTGACAAAGGCTCCATTGGTTCCTCAGAACCACCCATATTTGGACGAAAGTAAACACCACCATATTTAATAGTATCGAGATCAAAAGAATTTAGAAATGGGAATGAAATTAGTTGTTTTAATCGTAGTTGTGTTAGCGGTAATCGCTGTAGCACAGATCATGCGTGTATACGAACTTTCCACGCAAATTAGAGGAAAGCGTGAAGAAGACGTAGATCTAAGAACCAACAATATAAACGCCTCCTTGATGATGGTGTTCTTATTGGTTTTCTTTGGATCATTGTTTTATATGATGATTGAGTATGGCTCAGGTTTAATGCCGGTAGCTGCCTCAGAAATTGGAGCGGATATTGATTGGTTATACGCTGTTAACTGGTGGATTGTAATCGCAGTTTTCTTGTTCACAAACGCATTATTATTTGGGTTTGCATGGAAATATGCATACCATCCAGATAAAAAGGCGCATTGGTTTCCACATGACAATAAGTTAGAAATGATCTGGACGGTTGTTCCAGCAGGTGTGTTAGCTGTAATTATCATTTTAGGTTTGATGACTTGGAATAAGATTACGGGTGAGCCATCTGATGATGCCATGATCGTCGAAATATACGGTAAGCAATTTAACTGGACGGTTCGTTACTCAGGTGATGATAACAAGTTGGGTTATGCTGATTATAAATTAGTCGGTACTGCCGAGGATGCAGATCGCCAAATGACTTATCCAAATGAGTTAGGTGTTGTTACTAAGAACAGTATCAACTGGGGGATCTACAGAATCAATAGCGAAATTAGCGGTTTGCATTCAGAGCTTGAAAAAGAGGCGAATGGCGAAACGGTATTTTCAGAGGCTGGTTTAAAAACGCGTATTGCAAAGGTTGAAAAACTAGAGCGTATTCGTGAAAGAATGTTAGATATGGAAGGCATGTATGGAGATTCAATCGATGCATGGGCTCAGGATGATTTTATTACGAAGGAACTTGTACTAATCAAAGGACAAGAATATCAGTTCATATTAAGGTCACAAGATGTTTTACATTCAGCGTATTTCCCACATTTCCGAGCGCAGATGAACTGTGTTCCTGGTTATCGTACAACATTACGAGTTAAACCAACGATGACAACACAGGAAATGAGAGATGAAGTGGGAGATCAGGAATTCAACTACATCTTATTATGTAATAAGATTTGTGGTGTGTCACATTATAATATGAAGATGCCGGTGCGTGTAGTAGCTGACTCTTCTGAATTCATGAATTGGGTTACGGAAGCAGGAAACTCATACCCGGCATTAGCTGATACGCTTCTTGCTCCTTCTACAATTGATAAGAAACGAATGGAAATGCCTGCTCCAGCGCACCACGGTGACGGACATGGAGATGAGCATGAGGAAGGACACGGAGAAGAGGGTCATGATGATGAAGGTCATCACGAAGAAAATTAACAGCACTAAGAATTAGAATACAAAAACACGATATTAAATAGATAATTATGTCAGCAGCAGCTCATACTGATCACGGACATCACCACAAGGAGAGTTTTATAACAAAATACATCTTCTCACAAGATCACAAGATGATTGGAAAGCAATTTCTTATCACGGCGATCTTCATGGCAATTGTGGCGGTTCTCCTTTCTATTCTTTTCAGAATCCAATTGGCATGGCCAGGTGAAAGTAATAGTGTATTATCATTTTTCCTAGGAGATACTTGGGCACCAGATGGTATATTAGATCGAGGTATGTACCTTGGCTTGGTAACAATCCACGGTACCATCATGGTATTCTTTGTATTGACAGGTGGTTTATCAGGAACGTTCAGTAACATACTTATTCCACTTCAAGTTGGAGCCCGTGATATGGCGTCAGGCTTGTTGAATATGATTTCTTACTGGTTATTTTTCCTTTCAAGTATCTTAATGTTATACTCACTGTTCTTAGAAACAGGACCTGCTTCTGCCGGTTGGACGATTTATCCTCCACTTTCAGTATATGAAGAAGCAATTCCAGGTTCAGGTGCAGGTATGACAGTTTGGTTATTATCAATGACGGTTTTTATCGCTTCTTCTTTATTAGGAAGTTTGAACTATATCGTAACAGTATTAAACTTGCGTACAAAAGGGATGAAGATGACACGTCTTCCTTTAACAATTTGGGCCTTCTTTGTAACGGCTGTAATTGGTGTTTTATCATTCCCTGTGCTTGTATCAGCTGTTGTACTAATGTTGATGGATAGAACCTTAGGAACTAGCTTCTATGTGAACGATACAATTATCGGAGGAGAGATTCTTGAGCAATCAGGCGGATCACCAATTCTTTACGAACACTTATTCTGGTTCTTAGGACACCCTGAGGTATATATTGTATTATTACCTGCTTTGGGTCTAACTTCAGAAATTGTCTCAACAAACGCACGTAAACCAATCTTTGGTTACCGAGCAATGATCGGATCGATTCTAGCAATTGCATTCTTATCATTTATTGTATGGGGTCACCACATGTTTATTACAGGAATGAATCCTTTCCTTGGTGGTGTATTCGTATTTACAACCTTGTTGATTGCAATTCCTTCTGCGGTAAAAGTATTTAACTACATCACGACACTATGGAGAGGTAGTATCCGTTTCACACCGGCTATGTTATTCTCGATTGGTCTAGTATCATCGTTTATCACGGGGGGTGTAACAGGTATTATCCTTGCTGATTCTGCTTTGGATATCCAAGTACACGATACTTATTTTGTAGTGGCGCACTTCCACGTTGTAATGGGTCTATCAGCAATCTTCGGAATGTTTGCCGGAGTTTATCATTGGTTCCCTAAGATGTATGGAAGAATGATGAACTCTAAACTAGGAATGGTTCACTTCTGGTTGACACTCGTTTCTGCTTACGGTGTATTCTTCCCAATGCACTTCGTGGGTATTGGTGGAGCACCAAGACGTTATTATGATTACAGTGTATTCGAAGGATTCTATAAAGAACAATTTGATATGATTATGGATCTAAACGTGGTGATTACAATATTTGCAATCATTGGAGGTCTTGCTCAAATCGTATTCTTATTTAATTTCTTCTACAGCATCAGACGCGGTCAGAAAGCTGTTCAGAATCCATGGAAAGGAAATACATTAGAATGGACAACTCCTGTTGAGCATGTTCACGGTAACTGGCCTGGAGAGCTTCCAGAAGTTCACAGATGGCCTTATGATTACTCTAAGCCGGGCGCAGATGAGGATTATATTCCTCAAACGGTACCATTGGCTGAAGGTGAGCATGACCACTAAAAAGCATTTGATTATATTCAAGAAAAGCATCCGTCATAGACGGATGCTTTTTTGTTTTATATAGATTACCAGTATCTTTTTATTACTGTTTATAACTATGTAAATGTTTCGCACTTGGACTAAGATTTTCATCCTATCTTTATCTCTAAATAAGATTGATTTGGATTCATTTGATTATAGAGACGAAGAGCAGTTTTCTCATGAAGAGGAATTAGATACCGTATTAAGGCCTAAATCCTTTGATGATTTTGCAGGTCAAAAAAAGGTAACTGAAAATCTTGGCATATTTGTAGAAGCAGCTAAAATGCGTCAAGAGTCATTGGATCATGTCTTATTGCATGGGCCTCCTGGTCTGGGTAAGACAACCCTGGCCAATATCATTGCCAATGAAATGGGGGTAGGAATTAAAATCACCAGTGGACCTGTTTTAGATAAACCTGGTGATTTGGCAGGACTCTTAACAAACCTCGAAGAAGGGGATGTCCTTTTTATTGATGAAATTCACCGCCTCAGTCCGGTTATTGAAGAATATTTATACTCTGCTATGGAGGACTTCATGATCGATATTATGATCGATACAGGTCCAAGTGCCAGAACAGTGCAGATCTCATTAAATCCGTTTACTTTGATCGGCGCAACAACACGATCTGGTTTGTTAACCGCTCCGTTAAGAGCTCGATTTGGTATCAACTCACGCCTTGAATATTACGATGTAAAGATCCTTTCGGGAATTATTTCCCGGGCATCTGGAATATTGAATGTACCGATTCATGAGAACGCCGCAGTAGAAATTGCGAGAAGAAGTAGAGGAACACCTCGTATCGCAAATGCATTATTGCGTAGAGTGCGTGATTTCGCTCAAATCAAAGGGAATGGCACCATAGATATGGAAATTGCAAATATCGCCTTAGAAGCGCTTAATGTGGATCAAAATGGTTTAGATGAGATGGATAATAAAATCTTATCGGTGATCATTGATAAATTTAGTGGCGGACCAGTCGGAATGACAACCATTGCTACAGCTGTAAGTGAAAATCCTGGAACCATTGAAGAGGTTTATGAGCCTTATTTAATTAAAGAAGGGTATTTATTGCGTACACCGCGTGGCAGAAAAGCAACGGAAAAAGCATTTAAGCATTTAGGACGTGACATGGGGTATCAACAAAGTGGGTTGTTTTAATGAATCAGGAAGATCTATCCAAAAAGATCAAACAAAAAGCCATCGACTTGGGCTTCATTTCCTGTGGTATTTCAAAAGCAGGATTTCTAGAAGAAGAAGCCCCAAGATTAGAAGAGTGGCTCATCAACAAACATCAGGGTGAAATGGCATATATGGCCAATCATTTTGATAAACGGTTAGATCCAACCCTATTAGTCGACGATGCTAAATCAGTAATATCTGTATTGTTGAATTATTATCCGGTAAAAGACCTTTTTCAAGATAAGGAACTCAAGATTTCTAAATACGCGTATGGGGAGGATTACCATAAAGTCATTCGTCATAAATTAAAGGAATTACTTTCGGCTATTGAAGATTGGGTTGGCACTGAATTATCCGCGCGTTGTTTTACGGATTCTGCTCCTGTACTCGATAAAGCATGGGCGGCTAAATCAGGTTTGGGTTGGATTGGTAAGAATGCCAATTTATTATCAAAGCAAACAGGTTCATTTTTCTTTATTGGAGAATTGATTCTAGACTTGGATTTAGTGTACGACCATCCCGTAAATGATCATTGTGGTTCTTGTACCAAATGTATTGATGCTTGTCCTACAGAAGCGATTATCAAACCTTATGTCGTAGATGGTTCAAAATGTATATCCTATTTGACTATTGAATTAAAGGATGAATTGATTCCGCGCGAATTTGAAAATCAAATGGACGGATGGGCGTTTGGATGTGATATATGCCAAGACGTTTGCCCTTGGAATCGTTTTTCGCTGGCGCATCAAACGCAGGCCTTTAATCCGCATCCTGAATTAAGTGAAGCGGATCTTTCGGATTTATCAAAAGAAGCCTTTAATAAGCTCTTTAAAAACTCCGCTATAAAAAGGACGAAATATTCGGGTTGGCAACGAAATGTTGCATTTGTTAGATCCAATCAGAAATAAAAAAGCCCCGCTCGTATAACACGAACAGGGCTTCAAATAGATTAAGTTGTTTTTAAGATTTCGTAAAAGCCGATTGGATAATCTTCGGGTACTTTTTTCCAAAGTTTTTAATACACCAGCGTCGAAATGTATCAAGCTCTTCTGACTGAATCCAGCTAATCGCTTTCGATAATTCCTTCTGGAATAACACCTGGTCAAAACTAACTTTGACGAGGATTTCTTTGCACAATTCCATCATAGCTTTTAAATTTTAATTCCATCTAATGTACGAAACTTAGGCCGGAATATTGCGCTTAAAAGAGTTAACTTATTAACAAGCAGCTATCAATTTGTGATGAATACGCGCATTGAATAAACACTCTAATAAGGCAATGATTTATCTAAAACCATTGAGGTATTGATAAGAAATCAAATGTGCTTGATTAAACAGTGTATTAAATTTAACACATAATCTAAAAATCGTGTCGAATGACTTGTTCTACCTTATATGTATTTCGATTATATACCAAAATTAAAAAATGCATTTCTTCATTACTCAAGCCGTCTGGTAGTTTATAGGACATGTCCATGACTACTTTTGTTCCTGCAGTAATTTCTTCTGAACCCACTGTTCTTCCCCAAGTCTCACCAAAAACATTTCCAACGTGAACATTGTGATGGTGGTAGTAAGCACTATCACCGAATTCATTAAAATATTGGTAGTCAACCCGATCATTCTGAATAGCATAAGCGACAACATTATAGGTCCCTTCTGTAGATTGTTCAAAGTCTGTTTCTACATGCAAAAATACGCCATTCGTCTCGCTGTAGTAATTCGATTTTGCTTGAAGATTAATACGAACTGGTTCTGCTAGTTCTGCGCTTACAAGCGGAGCCCAATCATCGGGCCCAAACATAAATTCACCACTTTCATTAAATCTTCTGTTGACACCACCTCTTGGTAAGGCTACAAATCCTACACCTAACTGGAAGAATGTAGAGGCTAATTCTAACCCTTCAGGGTTTGTATGATCAGTGTCATATTTAGGTGGAATAATATCGTGAAAGCCCGTCAAGCCATTATTTGAAGGTCCGCCGTGAATCGCAGCTGCAAATACACGTCCGGGATTCTCTACTTCCAAATTCTTTGCAACGATAGCCGCATTCGGACAAGCACCACAGAGGTGACCCGTAAATTCTTCAATAAGCACATTTTTAAGTGTGTTATTATTCTCAGAAAAACTTGGAATAGTATACTCTGAGAAATTACCTGGATATAAACTCGTATCAACCCCTTCAATCGGAATGTTTGGGAATTCTACTTTATCACACGATGTCATAAAAAATGGTGCGATGGCCAGAATAAATAAGATGTAAGAAATAGACTTTTTCATAATATCTGCTTTTCTTTTATTAAAACGAATGTGTAAACGTAAAGGTTAGGCCATTTGTTGCCGGAACTGGTCGACAAACCCCTCCAATACAGAAAATTCCTTCTCTTTGTTTACCATAACTAAACATAAATCGTGATCCATTGTGGATATAACCAAAGGACCCAAGTAGATAATGCAATTGCAAGCGTTCTTCGGGATGGCCATAGTTATATTGATCCATCACGGCAAAAAACCATTTGGGTGAAATAGTATATTCTAGCAAGAATGTCGCCCAATTACCACGATCGGTTGGTGTCCACATGTGTTGCAGTTCTGCGCGAATAGAGTGTTTACGTGCAATCTTATATTGCATATCTAATACGACAATATCAGAGGTAATAAATCCTTTAGCGAGCTTTGTCACATTATTCACGTCATTATTAAAGATGAAGTGAAAATAATGTGCTGAAGCCTTAAATTTCTTATTGAATTTACGCTTGATGTGGAAGTTAAAATCAAAGTTGAAAAGGCTATCCGTCATATCAAATGGTCGTCCAATATAGGTGACGTAAGTCGCTTCCGTATTAACTCCAGAAGTATGACGAACATGATCCGTTGCCAAGGCGACATTTAAGTGTAAATCGGTACCGTATTTACCACCGAGTTTCGTCTTTTTTGGAATCTTATACATCACATCCAATTGGTAAGCAACTTCACCCAACGGGTTGGTTGCATAAGGATATAAGGTACCTGCGAGGTTATAGGTATGTTGATTCGAAGTTGCTGGCAAGAAATTGACCATTAACTGGTTTCCAAGGATATCACGATCCGCACGGAATAACATATTGTCAATGGATTTAGCGGTTAGAATAATTCCTAAACCTTTTTGAGAATAACCAAAATTGACCAAAGCACCATGACCGCTATTATAAGCATATCCATTTTGTGCCGTAGGATCATTGTCTTTGTGAATATATTCTAATCCTAAGGTGAATTTTTTATAACGCATATTCATACGTCCACCGTATGCTCCAACGTTTTTAGGGATGATAATGGTGTCGTTTTGTGCTGCTTGATAGCGACTCACAAGGCTACCACCTAAGCTCACTTTAAATTCTGAATCTTCAAATCCAGGAATAATATCATTTAAACTGATGTTCCCATCAATACCTCGGATGATTCCCTCTGAATTAAATACACGTCCTGCATCAAAACGGTAACGCATCTTACCCATTACTGCCTTTAGGTCAATTCCTTTCTTTGGTGTGAAGCGAATACTGGCACCGTCCATGGCATTGTCCAATCCTAATGCGCGTTCTTCAAATGCTCTAAAAATCATGCCGCTCCCGAACTGCTCATAAAAATTACCAACTGTAATGGTAATATCATCACCCGCATATTGAGCGTATCTGTAACCAATTCCTGAACCATTATAAAACTGTGGATAACCAGCGATGGATGGCAAATAACTTTCCAATCGCACACCAGCACGGAACTTATTGACAGAATAGTTGACATTCATATACGTATTCATAACCACCCGTTGTTCTGGTGCAAATGCTCCGATCAACGTATCCGTGTTTAGATACTGCATATTTGTCTCCATGTTCCCGGTTACGGTTCCTCCCAAACCGCCTTGACCGAAAGAGTAAAAAGCGGTCAGGCTAAGCAGACCGCATAAGATTTTCTTCATGTATTCTTGAATTAGACTAGTAAGCTTTAAAATTCGGGGTTTATTTTGAGTGCTTGCGGATTTCGTCATAAAGATCCTCTTCATCACCAGGAACAAAACCTACATGGGTATAGACTATGTTTCCTTCTCCATCCAATAAAAATGTTTGCGGCGGATAATTGACACCCATCGCACGTTTTAAATCACTATTTGCATCAACCCAAATATCATACTCCCATCCAGAAGCATCGACCACTGGACGAATTTTACTTTTATTTCTTTCATCATCAATGGAGACAGCGACCAATTTCACACCTGTTTCATCTTGAAGATCTTCATATTCTTCTGCAATCGTATTCAACTCTAAACGGCAAGGTTTACACCATGTCGCCCAGAAAGAAATCACTATTGGATTCCCATCATTTACTAAGTCTGCTGAATTAATGGAGTTACCGTCCATATCTTCTAATTCAACAGAAGGCATTTTTTTAACACTTCCGTCATCACCATCATTCACAAAAGAGAATATTCCGAATGCCCCAGCAGCTAATACGATAAGTAGACTTAATTTTTTCATAGTTATTTGTTTTTTCCTATTACAGTTCAAATATTAGACCAAAGTCGAATACCTTATCAAAAATAAAAATTTATTTAACCTGACCCAATCCTATATGCTTACAATGTTGATTTCCCAACAGGCAAATTGAAAGGTAATAAATGATTCTAAATATACTTAGGAGTAATACAAAATTGTCGCACGTTAATACAATGACATCAAAAGAAAAACCCCATTCGTCTTGTGACGAATGGGGTTTTTAATATACTTGTATGTTTACTCAGCTTACTTTACAATAGAAAGACGCTTTGTTATTACATTTTCGTTTACAGTGATGTTGATCATGTAGATTCCTTCAGCTAGGTCAGAACCGTCAATCATAACATTTTGAACACCGTTTACATCACCCATATTGTTTGAGAAAACAACTTGTCCTAATGCATTCACCAACTCAACTTTAACTCGTGAAAGCTCGTTTACTTCAAACTGTACGTTTGCATCAGCGTTTGTTGGGTTAGGCCATACTTTAGCAAATTCTAAAGTTGTAGCTTCTTCAACACCAGCAAATCCACCAGTACCTTCAGTAGACACCTTGAATAATGGAGTAGCAGCGTATCCGTATGCAGGATCAACGTCAATAGTTAATCCAGAGTTTGGTGAGTTAACTGTTAATGTACCACCGTCACCCCATGATAAACCGTCTCCGTAGTTGTCGAAGATGTAGAAGTGGTAACATCCAACTCCTAAGCTTGGGTAAGTAGAAGTGAATCCAGCGTCAGCATCCGTCCATGTTCCGATTGCTTTGAAATCGATTTGACCAGGATAAGAATCACCGCCAAATAATGGGTAAGCAGAGAATGGATCAGCTACAGCTACACCATCAGATGCAAATCCGTATCCGAACTCAGAACCGTATCCGTCAAATTCAACTTCTAATACGATATCTCCAATTCCTAAGTCTTCAGCAACGTTTACATTAACTGTTACATCGAGATCATCATTTGAAGCATCATCATTGGCAGTTGTGATTGAAATGTTGATGTTGTTTGTTCCTGGATCAACAGAAGCCATTCCTAAACTTACTTCTTCGTAAGCATAAGGAGCTAAAGTTAAATCAACGTCTACGTCAGCAATAGTAGCACCACCTAAAGTCGCTTGTACATTATAAGTACCGTCCATTGCATCAGATGAGTTGTTTTGGATAGCAATTACTAATTCAACGTCAGTCGCTCCGTCTTCACAAGAAGAGAAGTTAGTTTCAGTTGTGCTTCCTACAATTGCAGGATCATCTCCTGAATCTAAACCTGGACATGCAGCTACTGCAGATTCCCATGCGCCTAAAGAAACCTGTCCAACTTCTGTTGTCGATCTGTCTGGGCATACCAAAACTAATGTAGGGTAGTATGCAAGGTTGATGTTTCCAGAAATTTCATCATCATCAGCTAATGGATATAAAATCGCTCCACCTAAAGTCCAGTCACCAGCACCTGTGCCGGCATCTGAGATATTTGATTCAGGTACTCCAGGGTCAGCTTCTAATCCGAAGATTGCAACTTCACCAGTTCCACCATCACCAATACTCATATAAAGGTCTTCTAGTGTTCCACCAACATGGTATGTCCAACATGGCCCACACCAATCAGCAAAAGCGTCAATAATAACTGGTTTCCCAGAGTCTAAGATAGCATCGATATCGTGTGTGCCACCGTCGATGTCTGTTACAACGTGCCCTGAAGGATAGATTCCGTAATCAGGCAGCTGTGCAGATGCTCCTGTAGCCATTGTTAAAGCAGCTACTGCACCTAATCCGCGTAAGATTTTTTTCATAATTATAAATTTACAGTTTTTAAATGTTATCACAAGATAAAGACTTTAATTATAAAATGACGATTTAATAACCTAGCAACCTTGGAATTCTAAATTTGGTTTGATTCTTGATTAATGTGATTAGGACTTGACCTGACAATTCCTTTTAACTATATTTGATAGTTATAAAACAAACAGTTATGATGAAAAAAAGACTATTTACATTGATTGCCTTAATGACACTTGGGGTTGTATCCTTTGGACAAATTGAGATCCATTACGATGGTGAAGTGGTGGAAAGCCCTTCTTCTGAAGTAACGGGTGATGTTGGTGGAGGAGTTTATTTCCAAGGCTACTATATAGTCAATGTCTCTGGAGCAACCGTTGAGTTGGATTGGAGTCGTCACAATTTATCAGGTGGTAACTGCCTAGATGATCAAGTATGTACAGACGAAAGTTGTTATACCCCATTTGGTGGAGGCTTAGTGTTTAATGCCCCTGAAACGGCTGAAATTGCACCCGGTGATTCGACTTACTTTAAAGTAGGTGGTTCTGCTGATGCAAACTGTTGTGCAATCTTCCGTTACTACTTAAGAACCGGTTTAGGTACATTGCATGATTCAATTTATGTGAAATACAGAATTGGTGATATTGACTGTTTCTTAAGTGTAGAAAAAGAAGAGAAGGTTGAAATCTCGGCATTCCCGAATCCGGCGAACGCCCTTTTTAATATCACTTTGGCAAATGTTGCGAATGGAAATCATTCGGTTCAAATATTTAATATAGTTGGCGAGCGCGTTCTTGTTAAGAACCTGGTTAATGGCCAAAACAGCTTAAACATTGAAAGCTTGCCGTCTGGTGTTTATTTCTATTCGATACTCAATGGTAGTCAAACGGTCGAAACAAAAAAATTAGTGGTCAGACATTAAGAATTGATTCTAACCAATTTATAGAAGGGGTGCGTCTATGACGTCATCCCTTTTTTTATGTATTCTTGAAATCTTGAATCAGAATATCGACAAGTTGAGGTACTTTTTCAGTTGCAGTTCCCTGAAAGTGGATGAAAGATTCTTCCTCTAAGCCTAAATTATTTGGATCTACAATAAAGCGATTTGCCTCGGGAGGGCAAGCATAACAAAGTCCAGCAGCAGGGTAGACATTTAAGGAAGTGCCAATGACAAGCAGAATATCGCAGGATCTGACAATTTTCTCAGCTTCATACATGGCTGGTACGGGTTCTCCAAACCATACCACATGCGGTCTTAATTGATTTCCGTCTGGGGCATGATCCCCTAAAGCGATATCTTTTTTCCAGTTAATAATTAGTCGGTCATCGCTAGCGCTCCTAGCTTTTAAAATTTCTCCGTGCAAATGTAATATGTTGGTTGAGCCTGCACGCTCATGCAAATCGTCAATGTTTTGTGTGACGATGTGAACATCAAAATGTTTTTCTAATTCAACAATAGCTTTATGGGCTTTATTGGGCTGAACATTCAATACTTGATGACGACGCTCGTCATAAAAACGTAGGACTAATTCGGGATCCCTACGCCAAGCATCAATGGTTGCAACCTCATGAATATCATAGTTCTCCCAATGTCCATCACCATCGCGAAAGGTCTTTAAACCGCTTTCAGCACTGATGCCAGCGCCACTCAAAATAACTAGTTTTTTTTGCGACATTTTGATTTAGTTCAACTTTGACTGGCTTAAAGTAGGCATTTTTCAGGATTAAATCAGTCCTCAACTAACTGTAAACTTTCGTCGAATTCGTCTGATTTACTGTCGACAAAATCACTTGACTTGGGCATTTTTCTTATATTTACCGGCTTAATCAAAACCAAACTAAAATGGCCAAAAACAGAAAACAAGATGCCCTGGATTATCATTCAAAAGGTAGACCAGGAAAGATTGAAGTTACGCCTACTAAACCATACAGCTCCCAAAGAGATTTGTCCTTGGCTTATTCGCCAGGTGTTGCTGACCCATGTTTAGCCATTGCGGAAAACAAACAAGACGTATATAAATATACCGCGAAAGGTAATTTAGTTGCGGTGATATCAAATGGTACTGCCGTCCTTGGTTTAGGAGATATAGGACCAGAGGCTTCTAAACCTGTTATGGAAGGGAAAGGTTTATTGTTTAAGATTTTTGCTGATATTGACGTTTTCGATATAGAGGTAGACGCAAGTGATCCTGAGTTGTTTATTCAAACGGTGAAAGCTATTGCTCCTACCTTTGGCGGGATCAATCTTGAAGATATCAAAGCACCAGAGGCTTTTGAAATTGAAAGAAGACTAAAAGAAGAACTAAATATTCCGATCATGCATGATGATCAACACGGCACTGCTATTATTTCGAGTGCAGCGCTCATTAATGCATTAGAATTGGCTGAAAAAGACATTAAAGATGTTGTTATTGTAGTGGTGGGAGCAGGTGCTGCTGCTTTTTCTTGTGCTAAATTGTATTTGGCATTGGGAGCGCAACAAAAAAACATTTTTATGTATGACAGTAAAGGATTGCTTGCTCAAGATCGCGACAATCTGGATAAATATAAATCAGCGTTTGCGATTCACGAAAAAGGAATTACACTGGAAGAAGTGATGAAACGAGCGGATGTATTCTTAGGGCTTTCTAAAGGTGGCATTGTAACCAAAGAAATGGTCGCTTCAATGCCGTCAAATCCAATTGTCTTTGCATTGGCCAATCCAGAACCTGAGATTTCTTTTAAGGAGGCAACAGCCGTTCGTGACGATATCATCATGGCAACGGGTCGATCGGATAATCCAAATCAGGTTAATAATGTATTGGGCTTCCCATTTATTTTTAGAGGAGCCTTGGATGTCCATGCAACGACAATTAATGAAGAAATGAAATTAGCGGCAGTTCATGCGATTTCGGAATTAGCAAAAGAATCGGTTCCAGAAGAGGTGAATGAAGCTTATGGCGAGAAGAATATCTCATTTGGAAAAGATCAAATCATTCCAAAACCGTTAGATTCTCGATTAATCACAACCGTTAGTCCGGCAGTAGCGCGTGCAGCGATTGAATCAGGCGTTGCGCAAAGAACTATTGATGATTGGGATGCTTACGAAGCTGAATTGCGAATGCGATTAGGGCTGGACAATAAACTAATCAATTCATTGACAGAAAAGGTAATTAAGAATCCTAAAAAAGTGGTATTTGCTGAGGCGGATAATTATCGTGTATTAAAAGCAGCACATACTGCTGAGGATGAAGGATACGCTATTCCGATATTATTAGGTAGAAAAACTAAAATTGAAAGTCTGATTGAAGAAATAGGACTTGAATTTGAAAATGCAATTATTATCGATCCTAAAGAGGAGGAGCAAATACCAAAACTTGAGGAGTATGGCGAGTTGTTTTTTCAAAAAAGAAAGCGAAAAGGATTTACACGTTATGAAGCAACAAAGATCATGCGTGAGCGAAACTATTTTGGCTCGATGATGGTTGAGTCTGGTGAAGCGGATGCTTTGATTTCTGGTATTACACGAAATTATGCAGATGTAATTCGCCCTGCTTTGCAGGTGGTCGGAAAACAAGATGGCGTTGACAAAGTGGCAGGAATGTATTTGTTGGTGACAAAACGCGGACCACTTTTCTTAGCCGATACAACGGTAAATATTGATCCGACGGCAGAGGAGATTGCTGAAATCACCAACTTGGTGGCCCGAAAAGTAAGACGTTTAAATGTTAATCCGAGAATTGCTTTATTATCATACTCCAATTTTGGATCTGCACGTGGTGCCGATGCGCAGAAAATGAGTAAAGCGGTGAAAATCGTTAAAGAACGTTATCCTAACCTTGTCGTGGATGGAGAGATTCAGGCCAACTTCGCATTAAATAATGAATTGAGAATGGAAAAGTTTGACTTTTCCACACTTGCTGGAAAAAATGTAAATACGCTCATTTTCCCTAATCTTTCTTCTGGAAATATTGCTTATAAACTTTTACAGGAAATGAATAATGCAGATGCAATTGGTCCTATTTTGATGGGGCTGAATAAATCTGTACACGTATTGCAATTAGGAAGCAGTGTTCGTGAAATCACGAATATGATTAAAATTGCAGTCCTAGACGCACAATATAAATAATATGATAGCACATTTAAATGGCAGATTAGTCGAAAAATCACCCACACATGTCATTGTTGAATGTGGAGGCGTTGGCTATTTTGTCAAAATTAGCTTAAACACATTCTCTCGTTTAGGAGCTGATGAGAACATAAAGATTTTTACGCAATTACAGGTGCGTGAAGATGCACACACACTGTATGGTTTCCATTCTGAAAAAGAACGCGAAATGTTTAATCATCTGATATCTGTTTCAGGTATTGGAGCGAATACTGGAATTTTAATGTTATCGGCTTTGACACCAGATGAAATTGCCGCAGGGATTGTTGGAGAGGATGTTGCATTGATTCAAAGTATTAAAGGGATCGGCGCTAAGACCGCACAGCGTGTTATTGTTGATTTAAAGGATAAAGTTGCAAAAGCAGACTTCGGAACAGAAAATGTTTTGTTTGTAAACAATACGAATCAAAATGATGCGTTAACTGCTCTGTTGTCTTTAGGTTTTGACAAAAATCGAACCGAAAAAGCATTGAAAAAAATAGCGACAGACGACCAATCTGTCGAGGAATTAATTAAACAGGCATTGAAAGTGCTGTAGCCCTATGACCCAGGCCTTGTTTGAACAATTGGTGACGATTATGCATCATTTGTTGAAGCAACCTAACGGTTTGTGTGGTAGTTAACAATACTGTTTGTACACATGAACAAGAGTTTAATAACAATATTGGCGTTTTTGACCACCCTCAGCAGTTGGGCGGTTGTAAATACGGAGAACGATCGCTTGACGATTGTTGAGGAGGAGGATACGCCGAAGGTAAAGCTCCCTTTCCCTCTTTTTGATTATTATGATTATACTGATCAAAAAAAATCCCCTATTGATTTTAAGAATCCTGCAAACATAAATACGGATATTGTTTACAATCCGGAAACCGATTCTTACGAGGTCATTCAAAAAATTGGAGATCAATACTACCGCTACCCAACTTCAATGACGCAAGCAGAGTATATTGAATACCAGCGTCAAAAGGCATTGCAAGAATATTGGGGAGAGAAAGTGGAGGAAGTTAATGAACAACAAAGAAACTTAATTCCACCCCTCAAAGTAGGAGGGGAAGCATTTGACTTGATTTTTGGCGGAGATGAAATTAATATTCGTCCGCAAGGATCAGCCGAATTATCGTTTGGTGTCAATGTATCACGTTATGATAATCCTGCTTTACCAGAACGTCAAAGAAGAGTAGCAACTTTCGATTTCCAACAGCAGATTCAATTAAACATGGTGGGTCAAATTGGAGATAAACTGAAGTTGACCATTAGCCAGAATACTGAAGCTACTTTCAATTTTCAAAACCAAGTTAAAATTGAATACACAGGTTATGAGGATGAGATTATCCAGAAAATTGAAGCGGGTAATGTCAGCCTTCCTTTAAATACAACGCTAATTCAGGGATCGCAGAGTTTATTTGGTATCCGAACGGATTTGCGATTTGGACGTCTGACTGTTCAAACAATCCTGTCGCAACAAAAAGGTAAACGTCAAGAAATAAACGTTACGGGTGGTGCGCAAGTGCAGGATTATGAAGTTCGTGTTGATAATTACGAAGCAAACAAACACTATTTTTTAAGTTATTATTTCCGTGAAAGCTATGATGAGGCGATGGAAACAATGCCCATTGTGAATTCACCGATAAACATTACGAAAATTGAAGTATGGGTAACGAACCGTATTAACCGAGTGGAGGATACGCGTAATATTATTGCTTTCTCAGATATTGGCGAAGAACGTATTGAGAACTATGAAGGTGGTCCATTGTCATACGGCAATGAGTATCCATCGAATAGCGCCAATAATCTTTATGAAACCTTAAAAGAGAATCCAGATGTACGAAACTTCTCTAATGCGGTTAATTACCTGTCGACAGTTTCAGGTTCTCCAGGTCCATTTGCCCAATCGGTTCACTATGAAAAGGTAGAAAATGCTCGAAGGTTATCAGAGCAAGATTTTAATTATAATGCGCAATTAGGGTTTATTTCCTTAAAATCACCCCTTAATCAAGATGAGGTGCTTGGTGTTGCGTTCCAATACACTGTTAATGGCAGAACTTTTCAGGTGGGTGAATTCTCAACTGATGTGCCGGTAGAAGAAGGATCAAAAAGTGCATTGATGCTGAAATTGTTGAAGCCTACGATTATTAACCCAAAGAATAAGACATGGGATTTAATGATGAAAAACGTTTATTCAATTGGAGCATACCAAGTGAGTGAAGCTGATTTTACGTTTGATGTTTGGTACAATAATCCAACAACAAGTGTAGACATCAACTACCTACCTTATGATGGGGCTGATGATATCTTATTAATGCAGCAATTGGAATTAGACCGACTGAATTTGAATCAGGAATTATATGCCGATGGTCGATTCGATTTTGTACCCATTCGTTACGAAGGAAATAGGGCAATTAATGGAGGAACGGTTGACCCAAGGACGGGACGGATCTACTTTACGACCATTGAGCCTTTTGGGCTAACGCTAGCTAAAAAACTGGATGAGACAACACCATTGGCTCCTTTTGAAATTGACGGAATTGCTTATACAGAACTTTACGATAGCACAAAAACAGCGGCGCAGTTAATACCGAGTAAAAACCGTTTTAGCATTAAAGGACGATACCAATCATCTGTCAGCTCTGAAATATCTTTGAATGCATTGAACATTCCTGAGGGTAGTGTAACAGTTTTAGCTGGTGGAGCTAAATTGATTGAAGGCGTGGATTATACCGTAGATTATAACCTCGGTCGTGTTAAGATTTTAAATCAAGGTATTCTAGAATCGCAAACACCGATCAAGGTTCAATTAGAAAGTAATACATTGTTCGGATTCCAATCTAAATCATTGGTGGGCGCTCACTTTAATTATGAAGTTAATAAAGACTTTAACATTGGAGCAACGGTCATGAACCTTACTGAAAAACCACTGACTCAAAAGGTGAATATTGGTGATGAACCGATTAGTAATACGGTGGTAGGTACGGATATAAGTTATCGAACAGAAGCACCTTTCTTAACCAAACTAGTTGATTTCTTGCCTGTCATTAGTACAAAAGAAAAATCGAATATTACGGCGTACGGTGAATTTGCATATCTCATTCCTGGTACGCAGCGCGCGATTAGTCGTGAGGGAATCTCTTACATTGATGGTTTTGAAGGAACTCAGAGTGCAATTGACATCAAACAGTTTCAAACATGGAAATTGGCATCTATTCCGCAAGGACAACCAACACTTTTCCCAGAAGCGGCAATTAAAACGGGAACGGAAGCTGGTTTTGATCGTGCGCACTTAGCTTGGTATCAGGTTGATCCATCAGCTTTTTATCAAAATACTTCAACGACACCAGATCACATTCGAGATAATCCTGAAGTGTTGGAAAATTCACAAATGCGTCAATTAAAACAAAATGAATTATTTCCACAGCAGCAACCTCCTCAGGGGACTTTAAATAATATCCCAGTTCTTGATTTAGCCTACTTTCCGAAAGAGAGAGGCCCATATAATTATGATACGACGGCTGCAGATATTGATGCAGATGGAACATTTTTGAATCCTGAAGATCGATGGGCAGGAATAATGCGTGCATTGACAACCACAAACTTTGAAACAGCGAATATTCAGTTTATCCAATTCTGGATGTTGGATCCATTTAATAATGATGCAACCGATACCTTAACCAAGAACATGTCTGGTGGCGACTTATACTTTAACCTTGGAAATATTTCGGAGGATATCTTACCAGATTCTCGTAAGAGTTTTGAAAACGGATTACCTACCGGAACTTCATATGATCCTACTGATTATGATACAACTTCGTGGTCAGTAGTATCGAATGAGCAAGTAATTGTGAATGCTTTTGATAATAACAGCTCATCAAGATATTATCAAGATGCTGGTCTGGATGGTTTAGTAAATGAGGCAGAAAGATCATATTTCTCCAACTTTTTGAATTGGGTAAGTTTAAGTTCTTTAAATCCTTCGGCTAAGGCTAGACTCAATAATGATCCTTCTTCAGACCGTTATAATTATTATCGTGATGATGATTATGACGCTGCGGAATTGGATATCGTTCAGCGCTATAAATACTTTAATGGTACAGAAGGAAACTCGGCAACACCTGAGATTTCAGATACAATTAACGCGGATGGATATCCAACACGTGGTACGCAAGCACCAGATATTGAGGATATCAATGTAGATAATAACTTGAGTGAGTCTGAGTCTTATTTCCAATATCGCGTAAGTTTAAGACCTAACGATATGACTGTTGGTCAAAACTTTATTACCAATGAGCAAGAGATTGTGATCAATGAGGACAACGGTAAAACTGAAAAGTGGTATCAATTCAAAATTCCTATTGAATCTCCTGAAAGTGTCATTAACGGTATTTCTGATTTTAGATCGATCCGATTCATGCGAATATTCATGGCGAATTTTGGACATGAAGTCGTTCTGCGTTTTGCACGTCTAGAATTGATTCGAGGGGAATGGCGTAAATACTTATATAACTTGAATGAACCAGGAGAAGTTATTCAAGATGACCCCAATTCAACAGAGTTTAATTTGGCAGCTGTAAACCTTGAAGAAAATGAAGGTAAAGAGCCAGTAGGATACGTTTTACCTCCAGGAATCCTTCGTGAACAAGATAATGGTTCAATTAATTTGCGTCAATTAAACGAGCAATCATTGTCCCTTGAGATATGCGGACTTAAAGATGGAGAAGCCAGGGCGGCCTTTAAAAATGTCACCTTCGATGTCAGGATGTATAAGAAATTAAAGATGTTCGTCCACGGTGAGGCCAGAGGGAATTACAATGACCTCCAAGACGATCAATTGACCTGTTTCATAAGATTAGGGACCGATTTTGAGGATAATTATTATGAATTTGAATCTCCCATCAAAACGACCGACTGGGCACCTGGTGCATTTGTGGATGGGGTGTCTACCAATGCGGATATTATTTGGCCAGAAGCCAATAACCTTGAAATAGTTTTCGACTCATTGACCAGTCTCAAAAAGTTTAGGAATAAAAATGGTTTGCCGGCAACAGTAGAATATTCCGCTGAATTGGCACCAGATGATTTTGGAGTCGTCCGACGAATTAAGATTAAGGGTAATCCAAACCTACAGGGTATGAAAACCATCATGATTGGTGTAAGAAACCCCGGGAAAGATACCGACCATCCATGGCAATATGCAGAAGATGGCTTAGATAAGTGTGCCGAGGTTTGGGTAAATGAATTACGATTAACGGACTTTGACCAAACAGGTGGATGGGCCTCTACGGCTCGGGTAAATATGCAGTTAGCTGATTTTGGATCCGTTAATTTATCAGGAAATTTTTCAACTCCAAACTGGGGTAGTATTGAGAAAAAAGTGAGCGAGCGCCAACGTGAAACGCAAATGGGATTTGATGTCTCTTCGAATATGGAGCTGGGTCAATTCCTAGGCAAGAAAGTGAATGTTCAAGTGCCTTTTTATATAGGCTATTCAACAGCAATTATTCAACCTGAATTTGATTTATTGGCGCCAGACGTGCGTTTAAGTGAATACGAGGATCCTGAATTTAGGCGTAGGCGTGCCCAAGAATCTCGAGACGTTACCACAAGAACCTCCTATAACTTTACCAATGTGCGAAGGGAGCGCCCTGCTGGCAAAGAAAATCACCTTTGGGATATTGAAAACTGGTCGGCCAGTTACTCTTACAATGAATTGTATCGACGAGATATCAATACCGAAATGGATATTACTAGAACTTATCGGGGTGGTTTGAATTATGTTTATTCGAAAAAGCCACTTTTAGTCGAGCCGTTTAAAAACAGTAAATTCTTAAGAAAATCAAGATGGTTTAGTCTCATAAGGGAGTTTAATTTTTATGTTGGACCAAGGTCACTTGGTTTCAATACGGAGTTAGCTAGGATGTATAATGAGCGCCAAAACCGTAATGCATTGGATACGAATTTTGTTTTCTTACCGACCTATTTGAAAAACTTTACTTGGAATAGAAATTATGACTTCAAATACGATCTTTCAAAAAATATTAAGTTCTCTTTTGCAGCCAATAATTCTTCAGTTATTCTAGAACCTGGCGGTGCAATAGACCCCAATGCTGAAATAGGTACAGATGGGTATAACAATTATCAATTATATAGGTCTAATGTGAGAAGTGCATTTGATCCTTTTGCCACGGGTGATAATGATTTTGGTGGTTTTACATTGAATTATGGTCATAATTATGACTTCACTTATAAAGTACCGTTTGATAAATTGCCCCTAACCGACTTTATAACGGCGAATGTTAAATTAAGGAGTAGTTATGATTGGCAACGCGCACCATTAGCCTTGCCTGAAATTGGAAACACAGTTCAAAACTCTCGGAATTTTACAGTTAACGGTCAGCTGAATATGGTGACACTGTATAACAAAATTGAGTTCTTGCGCAAGATTAATAATGACGGAAAGGGAGGTCGAGGCGGTAGACAAATGGTGGATCGCAGACAACAGAATGGTGCTGATGGTGGTAGAGGAACCGGTGGCCAAGGTGGTCAAGAGGAAGAAGAAGGTGAAGAAGGTGAAGAGGGTGATGACGGTAAAAAGAAGAAGAAAAAACGAGAAGGAATACACCCAATCGTTAAAACGACGGGACGTTTATTTATGTCATTTCGTAACCTATCTTTTACGTATTCGCAAAATGATGGAATTATGTTGCCTGGTTTTGCTGGGGAAACAACGATCTTGGGAATGGATAATTTTGGAGCACCTTCATTTGCCTTTGCGTCCGGTCAACAAAACTTGGATTTATTAGGAAGACAAACGAATGCATGGGGAGAGTATGATACCTATGCACCTTTTGCGGCAAACAACGGCTGGTTGGTTGCAAACCCCGATTTGAATATTTTGCACACGAATGCCCATACACAATCATATAATGGGCGCGCAAGTTTTGAACCGTTTAAGGATTTAAGAATCAACGTTACGATTGATCGTAAATACACCGAGAATGAAAACAGTTATTTCCGATACAATGATACACTCGTTACAGCAGAAGGAATCGGAGATTGGCAGTATCAAAATAGAGTGAATAGTGGATCATTAAGTTTCACAACCATCACCTGGAAAACGGCCTTTACGCGATTGGATTCAACGTATGTTTCAGATGTGTTTAATGAGTTGAGAGCCTACCGTCCAACCGTTTCCCAACAATTGGGTGAAGAGGCCGGTACAAGTTTAGGTGATGATGGGTATTATGACGGGTTTGGAGCAAATCAGCAAGATGTCTTAATCGGTTCTTTCTTGGCTGCATATACGGGACAAGGAACAGGAACAAGTTTCTTCGACGTATTTAAGGCATTGCCATTACCGAACTGGGACATTCGTTATGATGGATTGTCTAAAATGGATTTCATGAAGGATTATGTGAGAAACTTCTCAATTTCCCATGCCTATCGTTCAAATATCTCGGTATCGAATTTCCAAACGAACCTCGCTGCTTTTGATGCAAACGGAATTCAGCAACAGGATGTTTCCGGAAACTTAATTCCAGGCAGACAAATACAAAGTGTAACGATTACAGAGCAATTTGCCCCATTCTTGGGCGTTGATGCTACTTGGATAGTTGGTAAAAACGGATTAATTACCAAATTTGAGTTCAAACGAGACCGATCATTGGCCTTAAGCGTAACCAACCTTCAAATTACTGAAATGCGTGGTCGTGAATGGGTAATTGGAAGTGGATACAAATTCTCTAAAGTTAAATTGCCATGGAAAGTCTTTGGTGAGTACCCTGAAAGTGATTTGAACTTACGTTTTGATTTATCCATTAGAAGTAATATTGCTTTGAATAGAAATATTATTGAGAATAGTCAACAGGTTACATCCGGACAAGATATGTACTCGATTAAATCTAGAGTGGATTATAATATCGGTAAGAACTTAAATGTGGCTATCTATTTCGATCGTGTTGTAAACAAACCGCAATTGTCAACGGCGTTTAACACGGCCAATACAAGTGCTGGTATTGCTTTAAGGTTTAACCTAGCACAATAATCTGAATATGAAAATAACAGTCAGAGAAGCCGTTCCTTCAGATATGGAGGCCGTGTGGAATTTAATTCGCGAATTGGCGATATACGAGAAAGCTGAGCACGAATTTATCAATACCGTGGATCAATTAACGAAAGATGGTTTTGGGCCAAATGAGGTATTCGATTGTATAGTCGCTGAGGTAGGTAGTCAAGTTATTGGATTTGCACTTTATTACACGAGTTATTCGACATGGAAAGGTAAATGTCTATATCTAGAAGATTTTCTCGTCACTGAGGCTTGGAGAGGCAAAGGGATTGGCAAATTATTGTTTGATCGTGTTTTTCAAGAAGCAAAAGACCGAAATGTTGGTAGATTTGAATGGCAAGTATTGGATTGGAATGAGCCAGCGATCAATTTCTATAAAAAATATGACGCCATTTTAGATGAAGAATGGCTGAATGGAAAGATTATTTTTCGATAGCAGCGAACTTGATTAATGCTCTCGCTCAAGTAAGAAATGAGCTAGGCCTTCTAAAGGCGCTTTTTTAGTAGCATCAACACGAATATGCTTTAAGTTCTCCATAGCCATGTCATGATAGTAATTCTTTTTTGATGTAGCTTTCTGATAAATGTCTAATTCATCATATAGTTCCATTACACCTTTTACTTTTAGAGCAACGTCAGTTGTTGAAAGCAAATCATCAAATCGTTTTTGTTGATCCGAATTTGCATCCTTTAGAGCCTGCAATAAAAGGAAAGTCTTTTTATTGGCTATGATATCACCTCCTACTTGTTTCCCAAACTTATTTTGATCAGCATACACGTCCAAAATATCGTCCTGAATTTGAAAAGCAATACCGAGATTTAATCCAAATTGATAGAGGTCGTCTGCATCTTCATCTTGAGCTTTGGCTGTTATAGCCCCCATTTTAAGACTACAGCCTAACAAGACCGCCGTCTTATAGGCGATCATCTGAATATAATCCTCAGTAGCGACCACCGATCTCGTCTCAAAATCCATATCCATCTGCTGACCTTCACATACTTCAGTCGCAGTTTGATTAAAAAGAGGAAGCAATTTTGCTAATGTTTGCGGCTCATTATTTGCCAAGCACTTGTATGCTTCAATTAAAAGAGCATCGCCACTAAGAATACCAATGTTGTCATTCCACTTTTTATGCACGGTCTCTTTGCCTCTGCGCAAAGGCGCTTCATCCATAATGTCATCATGAATCAAAGTGAAATTATGAAAGAGTTCAACAGCTAAACCTGCTTGAACAGCATTTTCTAATTCACCACCAAACAATTCGGCACCCATAAGTGCCAATACTGGTCGCATTCGCTTCCCTCCCAAAGTGAGAAAATATCGAATAGGATCATATAAATTTTCAGGTCCTTCGGGCAGTCGATGCGCCGAGATATGCTCCGCGATTAATTCTTGGTAGCGTGATAATGCTGCTATCATGTTTCGTCTGAATTGGAATGACTGCTCTGTGTCTCGATTTCTAAACTATCCAAGTCTATATCTTCTTCTTCATTATAGAGCTGAAAGAGCGGTTCAGCAAGGGCTTTATTACTGATTTTAGCTTCCATCCAAAGCAATAAGCTCGGTAAAATCAAAAGGTTTGCAAACATCGCAATGAGCAAAGTTAAGGAGACCAAGATTCCAAGAGCCTTGGTTCCACCAAATTGTGAGAATACAAATACCATGAATCCAAAGAAAAGTACGATGGACGTGTAAATCATACTTGTGCCCGTTTCACGGAGTGCAACGAGAATACAACGTCTTAAGTCATGTTCATGCACCTTTAATTCTTGTCGAAATTTTGCCAAAAAGTGAATCGTATCATCAACGGATATACCAAATGCGATACTAAAGACAAGTAAAGTGGAAGGTTTTATAGGGATCCCCGTGAACCCCATGATACCAGCAGTAAACAATAACGGAATAAAGTTGGGAATCAAGGACACCAAAACCATTCGCCATGAGCGGAACAGGATAGCCATCAGAATTCCAATAAGAACAATAGCAATGGCCAGCGAAATAAACAGATTCGTTACTAAGTATTGTGTTCCGTTTGAAGCCACAACCGATGTACCCGTAAAGGTAACTTCCCACTCATTTAAATCGATTGCCGCTTTTAAGCTATCATTAAAATCTGGTCGTTCATGATTCTTGTAAAACGCTTCCTCATCCATCGTATACGCATCCAATAAATCAGCATTACCCGTTGCGTACATTCTTTTTAAGTCATTCAAGATTGATGGATCATGCGCATATAATGCTTGGATGCTATTTGAACGAACATCACCGTTTTGCTCTTGGATTGAAGCATAAAGACTATCCGTTTTCCCTTTTTTAGGATTAATGATTGATTCAAAATCAGTACGCATTGAGTCAACAAGTCCTTGTATTTCATACGACCCTAGGTCTCGAATTTGCGCTGTGATGCGTGTGATTTGTTGTGTTGAATCCAAAAAGCCATTGGTTCCGGCAGAACCGTCGGTTGTGTTTTCAATATAATCTCCAATACGATTTAATTTGGCGCGACTAGGGATTTCGAATTTTTCCGGATCACCGTCGCTGTAGGCCATACTCGCCAGTTTAATCGCATCGGCAATAGAGAGTGATTTAGAAAATTGAGGATAATTGGCTAAATATCGTTGAGCCGAATCAATTTCGTCAAAACGATTAAAAAAAGTATTAGGTTTTTTTGTATCTAACAGAATATCGAACGGAATGGCTCCTCCAAAATTATCCTGAATAAAATTCAAGTCATTTGTAATCGGATCATTCTGCGGTAAGTCTCCGGTAATGTTTCCAGTTGCTGTTGTTTTTAAAGTACCAATGACGGCGATGATAATGACAATACCCGAACCTAAGAAAACCCACTTACGCTTGTGTAGGCTTAAGATTTCTAACTTTTCAACTGTGTAATGCAACCATTGCTTTTCAAGATGCTTTAAATGTTTGCTTTTCGGAATTTTTGAATAACTCAAAACGATCGGAAGAATCGTGATCGAAAGCAAAAAGACAAATAAGATATTCATGGAAGCAATTTGACCAAATTCGGAGAGGCGTTCAGAGTTGGTAAAAATAAAAGTAGAGAAACCTAGAGCTGTGGTAAGGTTTGTTAAGAATGTCGCATTCCCAATTTTTTGGATAACCCGAGAAAGAGCCTTGGCCTTGTTTCCATGCGTTTTAATTTCCTGATGAAATTTATTAATCAAGAAAATACAATTCGGAATACTGATTACAATGATCAATGGCGGAATAAGAACCATTAAAATGGATAATTGATAATCCAATGCACCAATGCTTCCTAATGACCAAATAACACCAAAGAATACAACGGTATTTGCAACCAATACAATCTTAAGTGAGCGGAAAAAGATCAGTAAAAGAATCGATGTAACGATAATCGACAAGGCGATGAATAATCCAAGTTCACCCTTTAGTTTTTTACCCACTGCTACGCGTATGTGCGGCATACCAGAAACTCGAACCTGCCCTAGTTCTTCTTGATAATCTAAGGCGACGGCTTCAACATCAAAAAGAACATTAGCCTTTTTCATATCGACCATAATAGACTCATTCACAAAGACCATCATTAAAGAAGAATTATTCTCTTCGGAATAAAGAATGTCTTTATAGATAGGATTCGACCTGATAATTGCTTTTAAACTGTCAACCTCGGATTGTGTTTCAGGCCGTTGGTTAACAATTTGCTCAAAGAAAAATGTTTTATTCTCCGTATCCTTTGCGAGCTGATAAAGATGTGCTTCCGATAAGACAGAGTCTACAGCATCAAACGCAGCAACGCGTTCTCCGAAATCATACCAAGCTTGAAAAGTGGATTTATTGTAAAGGTGATCGTTTTGAATAGCGAAAATAAGCAATGATTCGCTGCCGCCGAATGATGCTTTAAGCAATTCGTAATCTTGTTTGGGTTTAGAGTCCTTAGGCAACATTGTGCCGTAAGTGTTATCGATCTTGATATTGGTGATAGCAAAATACCCCAAAACTATTGTGATCGAGATAATCACAGAAAGAATCAAAAGTCGATTCCGTAAGATAAATTGCGAAAGTTTAAACCACATCAACCCAAAAAATTACGCACAAAGGTAAGTATTCCTATTTTTAAATAGCGGGCTTTCGAAGAGAATTTCCCAAAATTCTCGAGATGATAAACAAGATGCGTAAAGTGAAAAATGCTGAATACGTCTATTCGTGTTGCGCTGTAAAGCCTTAATCGAATAAGATATAGCTTTCTGGATCCAAAGCGATACCGCTTTTCCAAAGCTCGAAATGAAGATGAGGACCACTCGTGTTTTCTCCTGAATTGCCGACTATAGCAATTGGATCCCCCGCCTGCACCTTCGTGCCTGTAGGTTTGAGTATGGCTGAGCAATGTTTGTAAACCGAGATCATATTCTCTTGATGCTGAATGACCACTAAATGACCTTCATTTTGAACCCACCCCGTGAAGATTATAGTGCCCTCAAGACATGCTTTAATTGGATTTTCTTCTGCGGTCACCACGTCAACAGCATAATGCGTATTTTTTTTAAATGATTGCGAAACAATCCCTTTCACGGGTGGAAAGAAAAAAGTAAATGACTCTGCGCTGCTGCCTCCTGTTATTTGACGCATTTCACCTTCATGTTTTGCGCGAAGCAAAGAATCCGCCTCAGATTTACTGAAGTCTGGCTGATAATCAGCCAGTACAGCAGAAGAGTCGTTAAGTAAGCTATCTTCAAATGGCCCCCCATTTAATATGAGCTGGATTTCGTTCATGTATAATTCGTTGGCAATCAACTGTTGGCTTAATGAATCGATACGCTTATTATTGGATTCTATCAAAACTTCATTTGCGTAACTGTCGCCAGAGCTAACCAAGCGCTGGAGCCCTGTAAAACGAAAAAGCAGGACAACAACGATCAAAAGAAAAATCGAATACAAGGCCAGCAACGACAAAAGATTAAGTGTAGAGATACGAAAGCTCCACTTTTCATGGTAAGAACTATCATCCATAAAAGTTAACTTATGCTTTTCACGGATCTGTGACAAAAATGCTTTTATGCGTTCCTTTCTGCTCATTTACTTCATACAAATTTAACCTGAACTATAATATTTACATGAATTTATGGCGTATTTTTACATTTAAATCAATGATAGACATGTTTGGCTCATTTTTTGATGGTTCTAACACAACCTTTTAGGCCTTAAAAACGTTTTAACATAGACGGGAATTTATTATATTTGATTAGGGGATTTCAAAGTTGAAATCGACTACACATAAAATGACTTATTTACATTGAAAATTAATATCAAAATAGCAGCTAGTTTAGTCATCACTTTATTTTTTAGTGTTGGTCTAAATGCACAGTTGATAACCAACACTGGTATAAGTCCAGCTGCTTTGGTAGAAGATGTTTTGGTGGGTGACGGTGTCATTGTGTCAGATGTTTCATACACTGGGACACTGGAAGCGATAGGTTCTTTTAACGGTTCTTCGACAAACGTTGGTTTGAATAGCGGAATTATCCTGACGACAGGAACGGTAAATGACGAAGTTGGGGGTATTAGTGGAGAACAACGCGGCCCCTTTGGTCCGAATGACACGGGTTCTTCGGGTAAAGCCAATGGAGAGCCAGGATATGGCCCATTAACTGCAATTGCCGGTGTTGATACGGAAAACGCAGCAATTCTTGAATTTGATTTTGTTCCTCAAAGTGATACAGTTCGTTTCCGATATGTATTTGGTTCTGATGAATACCCTGAGTTTGTGGACGAAGGTTTTAATGACGCCTTTGCCTTCTTCATTTCAGGTCCTGGTTTTGGAGGAACATATAATATGGCTCAAATTCCAGGTGGAGGTGGACCTGTATCTATCGACAATATCAATAACGGGCCAACAAATTCAGGTCCTTGTCAAAACTGCTCGTATTACAACGAAAATGGAACAGGGTCAGAGTCACCCTATGCCGATAGTCCTTTTTATATTCAATATGATGGTTTTACGGATGTCATTGAGGCTGTCGCGGAAGTACAATGTGGAGAAACTTATCACTTGATTATCGCTATTGCTGATGCTGGTGATCAAGCTTACGATTCAGGTATTTTCTTAGAAGCAAATAGTCTTTCAAGTTTTGCCGCTGTCGAAATGGAAGCGTCACTTGATTTAGATGGCTTCGGGGATGGATCGAGCATGGCTGAAGGTTGTGAAACGGCGACGATTACAATTTCTCGAACAAACACAGAAGGGCCTTTAACTTTGCCGATTACAACTTTGGGAGACGCGACTGAAGGAGTTGATTATGAAGACGTACCAAACGAAGTAACATTTGCCCCAGGAGTGGCAGAAGTTTCGTTTACGATCGAAATCTACAGTGATGCCATTATTGAGGGTAGTGAAGAATTGATCATCGAATTAAATCATCCTGATCCATGTGGAGAGGATAATTTCATAACCGTTGAATTAGCCATTGAGGATATTGTTCCCGTAGAAGCAACCATCAACGATGTAGAAGTGAGCTGCCCTGGTGAAGAGGCTGAACTGACGGTTAATGTAACAGGTGGGCTTCCTGCGTATTCTTATCTATGGAATACAGGTGCTACAACACCCACGATTTCAGTTGCACCAGTCACAACAACAACTTATTCTGTCACTGTAGAGGATATTTGTACAGGTATACCGGCTTTTGCTGAAGGCGATATAATTGTTCCTGTTTTTCCACCGCTTGGGGTGAATACAACACCAGATACTTCTGTGCTATGCCCAAATACACCTTTAGTTCTGGCTTCAGAAGGTTTTGGAGGAAACGGAACGTATACTTATGCTTGGTATGATGACGGAGTGCTCATATCTTCAGCACCATATGTGAATGTCTCACCTATGGTAACTACGTCTTATACCATAAGAGTGCAGGATGGTTGTGGAAATGTTATAGAACAAATAGTGACAGTAACAGTTATAGCCTCTGTATTAGAATTAGAAATGAGTCCAGATCAAAAGATTTGTCCTGGTGATGAAGCGGATCTTTGGGTAATTGCCACAGAAGGCCTTGGTGATTATACCTATATCTGGGAACATTCAGGAGAAACAACGCCAGAGGTAATGGTGAGTCCGAACAATACTACAACTTATACCGTCTCGGTTCAGGATGCATGTGCAACTTATTCAATTGAAGGAGAAACGAGGGTAGAGGTGATCCGTCCAATGGCGAACTTTGAGATTTTGACAAAAGATCCAATGGTCGATCTATTGGTGAGCTTTAAGAACACGTCTGTAGATGGTGTTACTTGGGATTGGGATTTGGGTAATGGGGATTTTTCAAATGATCATTCACCGACATCAACATACAACCCATCGGGTTGGTACGAAATCACGCTAATCGCTTATAACGAAATTGGCTGTTCAGATACAGTAACGAAACCATTATATGTGAAACCAGAGTTTTATGTCTATGCGCCAAATGCTTTTACGCCTGATGATGGTCGTTTTAATAATGTGTATAGTGTCAGTGTAATCGGAGCTATCCAATTTGAATTTCAAATTTTTAATCGTTGGGGTGAAATGATCTATGCTACCTCTGACCAATATTTCTCATGGGATGGTACATATAACGGTCATTTAGTTTCGGATAATGTGCTGGTTTATCGCATGACTGTAACCGATCGTCAATACGAAGTGCATGAATACGAAGGAACAATTACGCTTTTACGTTAATTCAAAGCAAGTTTGATTACATTTGTTTCCAGTATGGATAGCAAAATCAAACATCAAATCCTGCTCCCGCTTCTTCTCGTTTTAGGTATTTACGCCTGTGATGATTCGAATGATCCATCAGATGAGGTTGTCAATAATCAGTTGGAAAACTGGTCAGACTCCTTGCTAAGTGATTTAACCCCTCAGCAACAATATTATCAGCACTTCATCTTTGATATTCCTGAAGAATTCCAAAATCAAAAAGATAGTCTAACCAATTGGTTGATAGACACACAACCGGGTGGGCTCCGATTCATTAATTGGGACGCAGATGATCTATCTCGTTTAAAGCAACGATGGGATACCTTAAACATCATCCAGCCACTTTATTGCATTGATTATTTCGACTATTTTAACCTCCCTGTTTATCCTTATTGGAAGTCAAATGACTATTTGAGGGATTCGGTATGGTTCCAAATTTTTGAAAAAGATCAGATTGGATGGATAGATTTTGGAGATGGGTTTCAACGCGATACTTTAATGACTTCTTGGCTGACTGAGCTTAAGGTACAAACCAAGGTTAGGAGCTCCGTTTCTCTTTTTGAGGATAATAAATTAGAACGTGATTTTATACCATTTTTATCCGAACTAAAATCCGATATCGGAGCAATCCGATTACGCTTAACAAAAGAAGATTCAACGAATTTTTCGCCGTATAGAGAAAGAGCTGGTTACACAGGTTTACTTATAGCAGAAACCTTAAATAGTCAAGTGAACCTGCATCTATCAAGGGGGTTAGATTTGATTCATGTCCGGGAAAATCCATTTGTTTTTGGTGAATTACCCTTTGATAAATGGCAGGTTAATAATGAAACTGCTAGTTACTTCAAGCAAAGTACAAAACGGATATTAAATTATAAAAAAGAGCTGCAGTCAAATAGATTGGCCTCAGGAACAAAGGAGCGCATCAACAGCTTTCGAACACAATGCTTGTACCGATCAAATACTTTGATTAAAAACGATGCGCAATTATTTCCTCTTCAAAACAAAGTGCTGCTCTACGCGAGTGAGAGAGTGAGAATAGATAAGAAGATACAGGCAGAGAATCAAGTTCGACCGACACAAGTGGACGTCAATGAGAAATTAGATCAATTATTGATTAAAGATGAATTAAAATGTATTGTATTACCAGATACGTTAAGTGAAAAATCAATCGAGGCAATCGCCGCAGCTGACCCATTTGAAAAAACCATTTTCTTTTATTCAAATGTTGCCCATTATGACCGAATAAAAGACAAAGCCAACGTTATTTATAGCGCAAAAAATCAAGAAGGTGAGATTAATTGGAATATCCTCGTTCAACAAATGACGGGGCGCCTCGCTTTCTTAGGGAACTTTTCAGATGAAAAATCAACGATAAAAGGTGTGAAAATACCCAAAACGAAACTGGCACGTACATCACCTTTATTTTGCGGATTAAGTAAGGATACCTTGCGTAAAATTGACTATGCGGTCAGAAACGCAATGTCGGGAAGAGCATTTCCTGGTTGTCAGGTGCTTGCGGTTAAGGATGGGCATATAATATATGACCAATCATTTGGTCATCATACCTATGATCGTCAAAAAATTGTAAATGCAGAATCCATGTACGATTTAGCCTCGTTAACAAAGGTTGTTTCTACAACCTTGATGGCCATGAAATTGTACGAAAATGGTGCCTTTGATTTGACGGATAGTTTAAAGGACTTTTTACCCGATACCTTACGCCAACATTTGAAATACCCGAGTACAATTCGCAATATTCAATTCCAAGAATTGTTGATCCATAAAAGTGGTATGCCAGCTGGTTTTCCTGTATTGCCATACATGCAATATACCGATGACGAAATAGGTCGCTTTGACAAGTATTATTGTGATCTGCCCGATACGGTTTATAATATTGAAGTAGCAGAGAATTTTTACTTAGAAGAGTGTTACGCAGATTCGATGTGGCTTCGTTTAAATCGCATCTGGTTGGACCAATCAAAACCCTATAAATATAGCGATGTGAACATGAATACACTCTATTTTATCTTCAAATCAATCATCGAGAATGATCCTAAAAATTATGGGTTTAAGGCGCCATTAAAAGAATTGGAAGATAAAAATCTGTATGAAGCTTATTTGTATCGCGAGTTTTATAAAAAAATGGAGATGGTTAATACCATGTATACGCCGAGAAAACAGGTCAATAAAGACCGTTTAGTGCCTACGGAAAACGAACGTTTTTGGCGAAAACAATTATTGCAAGGATATGTGCATGATCCTAACGCTGCACTTTATGGAGGGATAGCTGGAAATGCCGGTATTTTTTCAACCACCAATGACCTCGCAATTCTTGCGCAAATGTGGTTGAATGGGGGTGTGTATAACGGAAAACGCTACGTCAAAAAAGAAACGGTAGATCTTTTTACTAAAGCACAACCAGATTCGCATAGAGGGCTCGGATTTAACAAACCCTCAATGAATACATCAGCTTTTGGCTGCGCGGATAGCGCCTCGCCTCAAACTTATGGTCATACAGGCTTTACAGGAACCTGTATTTGGATGGATCCGGTGAATAAAATTTCGTTCATATTTTTATCTAATCGCGTTCATCCAACCGTTAATAATCGCATTTATAATTATGGTATAAGAGGAAATGCACATCAGTATGTTTACGATGCGCATCTATTTCAAGAGTTCTAAGCTTATTCAAAAGTCATTACAGGCATTTTGTTCGCCCACCATCAACAGGGACATTAATTCCATTAATATAGCTAGCAGCGGGAGATGCCAAGAAAGCAATAGCGTTAGCCACTTCTTCAGGTTCGGCAATACGTTTCATGGGTGAAGCATTGGACATATCATTCAGGACTTCATCTGTTGTTTTGCCCGTCTGTTTTGCTTTATTCTCGATGATTGACTTTAATCGAACTGTGTTCGTTGCGCCTGGCAAAACGTTGTTTACGGTAATATTATACTGACCTAGTTCATTGGCAAGTGTTTTACTCCAATTGGCAACAGCACCTCGAATGGTATTGGAAACACCTAAATTATCTAAAGGCTGTTTGACAGAAGTTGAAATGACATTAATGATTCTCCCGTAACCGGCAGCAATCATTTTATCCTTCACTGCTTGAACCAAAATATGATTACAAATCAAATGCTGATTAAATGCACTTAAAAACTCTTCAGTTTGAGCAGCATTCACAGGTCCGCCAGCTGGCCCCCCTGTATTATTGATCAATATTTCAATTGATCTTTCTTTGATAAACGTATTGAGTTTGGACTTCAATTCCTCCGGTTTAGAAAAGTCAGCCACCAAATAGTCATGGGTTTGATTTTCAGCTTCAGCATGCAGGGTACTGATTGCGTTTTTAAGCTTTTCTTCATTTCGTGCAATCAAAATAGTATTAGCTCCCAAGTTTGCGAGTTCTTGTGCCGCAGCCAATCCAATACCTTGCGTGCTTCCGCAAACAATTGCTGTTTTACCGTTGAGTCCTAGCTTCATATGTCTATATTTTTTACGATAAAGTTAGTATATTTGTAGCTGAAACTAAGGAAAACATTCGAAAAATGAAGAACCAACTAAGGATACTATTTCCAGCAGCATTTTTGATTGCATGTAGTGGAGGAGGAGAAGATCCGACAGGAAACGATAGTGATTCAACCCAACAAGTGGTGGAAACCTCTATGTCGTTTGAAACATTGGATGAGTCAACTACAGGAATTGACTTTTATAATAGTATCACGGAAAGCGAAGATTTTAACTTCTACAATTATGAATACATTTATAATGGAGGTGGTGTTGCTGTTGGTGATATTAACAATGATGGCTTAACGGATATTTATTTCACAGGAAATCAAGTCCAAGATAAATTGTACTTGAATAAAGGTGATATGCAGTTTGAAGACATCACCGAAACGGCATTTGATGCAAACGCTAATGATGGATGGCATACCGGAGTCAACATGGTGGATATCAATAATGATGGATGGTTGGATATCTATGTTTGCCGATCAGGTAGTCCAGAAGATGAAACACAGTTGCAAAATATGCTTTTTGTCAACAATCAGGATAACACATTCACAGAGCGAGGTGAAGAGTTTGGCGTGAACGTTCAAAAACGATCAACGCACTCGATCTTCTTTGACTATGATAATGATGGAGATTTAGATTTATATGTTTTAAATCACCCAGTAAGAGATCCAAGTATTGATCGTGTTACAGTCGATGAATTAATGCAGATTAAGAAGTATGGACGAGACGCACACGTCTTTTTAGAAAACCAAGACGGAAAATATGTAGATGTCACGGCAAAAGCGGGAATTGAAATTAACTGTTTTGGATTAGGTGTTGCAGCTGCAGATTTAGACGGGAATGGTTATGCCGACCTATATATCTCAAATGATTATCAAGATCCTGACTTTTTGTTAATGAACAATGGAGATGGCACATTCTCTTATGAAGTAAATGAACGAACGAAACATATTTCAGCCTTCTCTATGGGTAATGATATGGCTGACTTTAATAATGACGGCCATATGGATATTATGACAGTTGATATGGCTGCAGAAGACCATGTTCGCTCAAAGCGAAATATGGGTGCTATGAGCACGCAGGATTTTTGGGATTTAGTCTTTATCGGTTTCCATTATCAATACATGTTCAACGGACTACAGATGAATAATGGTGATGGAACATTTACAGAAGTAGCTCAGGTAGCTGGCATCTCAAAAACTGACTGGAGTTGGGCGCCATTATTTGCTGATTTTGATAATGATGGTCGAAAGGATCTATTTGTGACGAACGGCTATCGCAGAGAGGCAAGAGATAATGATTATACGATTGGGCACAAGATTAGAGAAGAAAAGGGAGAAGAATTGGATTTTGAATCTGAACTTGATTTAATGCCAACGGCCAAAATTTTCAACTACCTATTCAAAAATGAAGGAGATATCTATTTCTCGAAGAAAACAAAAGAGTGGAATATTGAAACGCCGGTTAATTCCAATGGAGCAGCTTTTGCCGACTTTGATAATGATGGCGATTTGGATCTTGTTGTAAATAATATGGAAGAGGTCTCTTTCGTCATGGAAAACAAATTAGAGAGTCAAAATAATTATGTGCGATTGAAAGTAAACGGTACAGAAAACAATGTCAACGCCATTGGAGCGAAAGTTAAAATAACAACCGGTGATGAAATTCAGTATCATGAAATTCAAGTTTCAAGAGGATATGAATCTTCGGTTGAAGGAATTGTGCATTTTGGATTAGGAGGCTACAACAAAGTCGATGAGGTAGAGATTATTTGGCCAAACGGTCAGGTTTTGAAAAAAGAGAATTTAGCAGTAAATCAAATCCACAATCTTTCGGTTGCAGACGCTAACGGCACCTACAAACCTGAACAGCCGAAGGCGACTTTATTTACCGATATATCGGATTCTTTATTTGAGTTTGTGCACAAGGAAGAGATGTTAAATGATTTTGAAAGCGAAGTGCTTCTGCCAAATAAGATGTCGCAATTAGGTCCTTTTGTATCGAAAGGAGATGCAAACGGAGATGGCTTAGAAGATATGTACGTTTCAGGCGCAGCTGATTTTCCAGGTGTATTATACATTCAGACACCGGGTAAAGGGTTTGTTGAAAAGAATGGACCTTGGAATGATGAGGTAGCGCGAGAAGAAATGGACTCAAAATTTATCGATGTGGATGGCGATGGCGATATGGATCTATACGTGACTTCCGGCGGGAATGAATACAATTATAATTCACCGCAAATGCAAGACCAATTATACATTAACGATGGAAACGGTAATTTTGATAATCAATCAAAAACACGATTGCCGAAAATGGAAACATCTGCTCAATGTGTTATTGTTGCAGATTACGATAATGATGGTGATCAAGATTTATTTGTAGGTGGGCGTCAAACTCCCGGGTATTATCCTTTTGCCCCACGCAGTTATCTATTGGAGAACAATGGGACAGGGTTTTTTACAGATGCGACGCCAAAAGCAGTAGGCGAAGAAGCGGCTGAAGGTAAGTTAAGCATTATGGGGCCGGGTATGGTGACGGATGCTTTATTTGATGATATTGATGGAGATAAGGATCTTGATCTTGTTGTCGTAGGTGAATGGATGCCGGTAACCTTTTTTGAAAATTCAGATGGTAAATTTAAGGATGTCACACAAGAGTATAATCCTACTCGAGATATTGGCTGGTTCTATTCCATTACCGTGGCTGATTTCAACGGAGACGGAAAGAATGATTATATAGCGGGCAATCTAGGAGCAAACAATAAGTTTCATCCGAGTCGTGAAAAACCATTGGAAATTTATACACACGACTTTGATGAGAATGGCACTTATGATATTGTATTGGCTAAGTATCAAAACAATATCTGTTATCCCGTTCGTGGACGCCAATGTTCTTCAGAACAAATGCCATTTATCAGAGAGAAGTTTCCAACATACTCTGAATATGCAACAGCTGACTTACAGTCTATATATGGTGAAGATAAATTAGGAAAGGCACTGCACTATTCTGCGACCAATTTCCATTCCGTAATCTTATTAAGTGGAAAGGGTTCTGCTTTTAATCAAGAAGACCTACCTAGATATGCTCAGTTAGGCCCTATTAATAAGTCTATATGTATGGACATTAATAACGATGGGAATATGGACGTGGTGACCGTAGGTAATAATTACGCGGCAGAAGTCGAGACTATAAGGTATGACGGCGGGCGTGGTGCCGTATTGCTTGGTGATGGTCAGGGTGGTTTTGATCAACTGTCTCCAATGGAATCAGGATTCTTTGAGATGAATGACTGTAAAGACATGGAATTAGTCACTTATAATAACGAAGTCCTATTAATTACGGTGTCCAATCGTAACAAGGCAAAAACATTCTTATTGAATTAATCAATTTAGAAATAATGTAAAATCTTTCAAAAAGGGGGAGGCCTAAGCCTCCCCCTTTTCTGTTAGTATATTCGATGAAAAAGTAATTAATTGCGATTTAGAATTTGAATTCAACTTGAGTAATCGGTCGATAAAAATGAATGAAAGACCGTTTATATTGATTCTAAATCACTTTTTTTGAATTTATTTTTACTGAAATATATTTGATTAATCAATCATGTTTTACTACATTAGCGAAATTAAATCTATAATCAATAATTTAAAAACTAGTTATGAAGAAAATTGACTTAATGCTAAAGGTGCTTTTTCTCGCACTTTTCGCGAATGTCTCTTTCGGCCAGACCGTCCTTCCGGGTGGGTTGACATGTGAAGAGGCCGTGCCGATTACTACCGGAGTCTGGGCAACACCATCTGATGGTTTCCCTGCGGGAAATCACTGGTATTCGTTTGTTGCACCATGTGACGGTGAGTTGGTAGTAGCGCATGCAGGACCAAATGAAAGTGATAAGCGTATCCATTCAGGGGTGTGTGGATCTTTAACTGAGGAGGCTTTCGGTGGATGGTCTACTGCATCTATTTCCCACTCGCCGATTGAAGGTGGTGAAACTGTTTATGTACAGATCACGGATACGTGGGATGGACGTGCTCAGTTCAGTTTAACATACGAAAACGATGATTGTCCTCAGCCGAGTTCATTGTCTTTTTTCGTTTCTGATTTCGAGACTGCTACGTTAGCATGGTTCGGTTCAGGTTTAGAAACTGACTTTGCAGTTATTTACGGACCTACAGGATTTGATCCAGCTGTAGAAGGAACGACTGTTCTTACAGGTGGTGCAACAACTATCATGTTGACTGATTTAGAGCCGTTAACATGTTACGATTACTACGTTCAGCCAATCTGTGGTGCTGAAGAAGCTTGTTACCCAGAAGGTCCTGTTACTTTCTGTACACCGGCTATCTGTCCTGCACCACTAGCGCCTGAGACTGTAGATTTAACAAATATGGATGCTGTCTTTAACTGGACACCTGACGGTGTTGAGTCAGAGTGGGAAGTTCAATGGGGTGAAGAAGGATTCTTAATTGATGATCCTATTGCAACTGACTTAATTGATACTGATCCTACTGATACATTAGACGGGTTATTAATGCCAGATGTATGTTATGATTGGTACGTACGTGCCGTTTGTGAGGTAGATACTGGAGCTGGTTTAGAGACTTTCTACTCTTTATGGGTTGGTGAAACAGAATTCTGTACGCAACCGAACTGTTTAGCTCCAACTGGTGGTTCAATGATCGCCTCAGGTGGTCTTAGTGCTACTTTAACTTGGGATATAAACAACGATCCTGCTGAGTCTGAGTGGAACCTGCAATATGGTGAGCCTGGATTCACAATTGGAGAAGGTACTACTGTAACGAATATCCCAACAAACCCATTCACGCTTGAAGGTTTGATGCCAGGTACTGATTATTGTTTCTATGTACAAGCTGTATGTGGTGACGGTGAAGATTCATTATCTGATTGGTGGGGTCCTTATTGCTTTACTACTTCTATCTTCTGTGAAGAGCCATCTAGCTTATTTGCTGAAGGTACTTCTGAAACGGAAGCTTCTCTTTCATGGACACCTGGTGACGATGAAGAAGATTGGACAGTAAGATGGGGTGTAGCCGGATTCGATCCATTAACTGAAGGTACTGATGAAGACGCTGCTGTATTCCCAGCTATCGCGTTAACTGGATTAACTCCAGGTGAAACTTACTGCTACTATGTAAAAGCTGATTGTGGTGATGATGCTGATTCATCTTCATACTGGGCTGGTCCTTTCTGTTGGACTCAACCAGCACTTTGTGAAGTTCCTTTCGCAATGGAAATGATCAACATCACAAACACTGCTGCATTCGTTAACTTCGCTTCTCCTGATGGAGATGAGTGGAACATCGAATGGGGAGCTCCTTGTTTCGAGCCTGGAATGGGTGAAGAAGTTGGAATGGCGACTACTGATACTAAGCCTTATTATATTACTGGACTTGAGCACTCTACTCCTTACTGGGTATATGTGCAAGCGGTATGTGACGGTGAGGTTTCAGAATGGACTGCTCCATTTTTATTCGGAACAGATATCCAAAATGATGATGCTTGTGAAGCTGAAGAGTTAGTATTAGATGGTGATCCATTATTACGTCATAACTTCGAAGCAACTACTCAAGCTGGTGAAACAGCATTGGTTCCTGATGCAGCTGATTGCTTTAGCTCTGACGGATGGTGTTCAGGTGATGGTGTTGACAGAACTGTATGGTTCAAATTCACTGCTCCACCTTCAGGACAAGTAGTATTAAGTACATTCGATACAAGTACTTGTATTACTAACGGATACACTGAGATCGCAGTTTATACAACTGGTGATTGTGGAATCATTGACAACTTTACTTTAGTTGCAGCGAACACATTAGCACCAGGAGCTACTGAGCCTCCTTATGGTTCTGAGATGACTGCATGTGGATTGACTCCTGGTCAAGTATACTATGTAATGGTTAATCCAGTATCTTATATCCAAACTGATGTTCACTTCTCAGTTTCATTATCTTCAATAGAAGAAGTTTCTGCAGGATTAGGTTTGAGCCCAACTATCTGTGAAGGTTCAGAATATAACCTATTCGATGCTATCGCTGGATTCTCTGGTGAAGACGGAACTTGGTATAACCCATCGGTTGCTCCAGGTAACGAATTCCCTGCAGATGTTGTATTCCCGATGACTGAAGGTTCATTCCCTTTCTACTATGTAGTATCAAACGGATGTGACGCTGACACGGTAATGACAACTGTTACAACTGAAACTGGTGTTTACGCTGGTGCAGATGGATTCTACACAACGTGTAATACTTACGATATCGTATTATCTGATCACTTAGTTGGTGATTACGATGGTGGTGGTATCTGGGAGTACACAGGAATTGATCCTGACGTAGCACTTGCTGGTGGATTATTTACACCACTTGCAATGTCTCCAGGAGTATATGAGTTCATGTACACAGTAGCTAACGAATATTGTCCTACTGATACTGCATATGTTACAGTAACATTGGTTGACTGTTTAGGTGACGCTGAAGAAGCGGCTAACAACCTAGTAGTTTATCCTAACCCTGTAGTAGATGTATTAACTGTACAGAACATCGAAATCGAAGGAAACGCAGTTATCGAAGTAATGGATATCGAAGGAAGAGTAATTATCTCTGACAACGTATCTAACTTATTCGGAAACTACACAATCGACATGACTAATGTTGAAAGCGGAGTTTACTTCGTAAGAGTTACAGCTGAAGACGCAGTACAAAAAGTACGCGTTGTGAAGCAGTAATCACTTACTATAGATTATAGAGAAGGCGGGTTCATTTGAACCCGCCTTTTTTTTGTGCTTTCTATTTGGATTTTCTCATAGCACCTTTTGAATAATTGTGTAAATTAGTAACACGAATCTTTACTCAATAGCGAGTAGCTAAAAATCAATAACTATGGCAATTGCTGGACCTTTTAATTTACAAAAATGGATAGATGATAATCGGGATTTATTAAAGCCGCCAGTGTCCAATAAAAACTTGTATACAGAATCTGGTGATTATATCGTAATGATTGTGGGAGGTCCCAATGCTCGCAAAGATTACCACTATAATGAAACGGAGGAATTATTCTATCAATTAGAAGGTGATATCATTGTGACCATTCAAGAAGATGGGAAAGCTAAGAAAGTAGACATTAAGGCAGGGGATATGTTTTTATTACCAGCAGGTATACCTCATAATCCAGTACGACCGGCTAATTCTGTCGGCCTTGTTGTTGAACGTGTAAGGAAAGGCACCGAATTAAAGGATGGCTTGATGTGGTTTTGTGATGAATGTAATCATAAGCTTCATGATACTCGTTTTGAGTTGCAAAATGTGGAAAAAGACTTTCAGCCAAGATTCAAACATTTCTATTCTTCAGAGGAACTGCGTACATGCGATAAATGCGGGCACGTAATGGATGTAGATGAACGGTTTGTTGATTAAGTCGCAATAGTTGTGCAGAACGATGCAAAATGTGTATTTAGCGTATTTATAATACTGTTTTGTTAATTGGACCGAAGCAATTCAAGTAAATTTTTGTTGGAAGGTCGACACGACTCTTCTAAATCTTTTAAAAAAGGTTTAATCTTCGTGTTCGATGTTTAGGAAAGAAAGCTCCCCTTCTTGGGCGAGGTTTGTGACCCTAGGCTTATCATTTCTGTCTATTTGGATCGTAAAGAGTTTAAATAGCAATGCATCAAGCTACTCTCAATCAATTAAGATGTACGGATTAAATGCGTTTGTCATAGTTGGCAGGTATAGCGTCACGAATGCAAGAACATCTTTTATGTGGTTACCAAGAATCTAAAACGGTGATTAAAGGTTCGTAAACATAATAAATGCACGCAAGCAATCATGGAAAAGAAACGTTTGTGCAACCATAGCGCCGATAGAACGGGGCTAGTCAATTAATCAAAAGTGTTCAAAGAAAGTTTGAGCAATAAACTGAGGGTGATGAACTACTTAAGCAGCGTTACATGACCACGAAGTTCATGATCAATATCATTAAGATCTGTATATACAATTTGCCAAACATAAACATCGTCAAGAACAAGAGAGCCATTATAACTGCCACCCCACGAATCGTTCAAATCATTCATAGTATAGATTAACTCGCCCCAACGATTAAAGATATACATCTTAAAATCCTTTATGTTGTGGGCAATCGCTCTAAATTCATTATTAAAAGAATCTCCATCTGGCGTAAATGCGTTCGGCACATAAATTATCGGTTCAAATTCGATTGGTACAGTAGCATAGTTTGTACATCCATTTTCATCGGTTACCGTTGCTGTATATACTGTATTGGTCTCAGGCCAAACCACTGTTTCGTGACAAGTAGTACAAGAAATATTATATGGAGGAGTCCAAATGACTGAACCATCCGTATCAGCCCAAATATTAATGGTGTCACCAACAACTGGATATTTCGCTTCTGAAACTTGGATATATGGCGGGTCATAGAGGAATACATTGACATAACCAGTATCCACGCATCCGTAGTCATCTGATATATAAACTGTATAATTCATATCGTGTGGAGGAGAGCTCGATGTCGTCGAAAGATCAGTAGCTGACAGGTAAGCTGGTGGATACCATCGATAATTGGTTCCGCCGTCAGCCAAAAGTACAGCAGTACCACCCGGGCAAATTGTCGTATCTGGTGAAACGCGTCCTTCGATTTCAATGACATCTACAAAAACACTGTCATAAGTTGTTCCACAAGCATTGGAGAACGCAACAACATAAGTAATATCGATATCTGATGATGTATATGGGTTGTATAAAGTTGGATCACTCAACATATAATCTGGCGTCCATAAATAATCAAAAGCACCACCCGCAGTGATACGAACACTATCTCCTTTACATAAGTGAACGGTATCCACTAGATTTGGATATGGAAGATCGTGATCTACACGAACTTTAACCGTATCGTTTATGACACATCCCTCTTCTGTCGTTATTTCAACTTCATAATAAGTTGTAAATGGCGGCGAGGCAACCGGATCACTGCTCGTTGGGTCATCTAACGTTTCTGGAGGAGACCAGGAATAGGTATCGCCACCACTAGCGTGCAACGTGGCTTCTTCTCCCACACATAAGGCCGTATCTCCCCAGGCAGCTCCGCTAACATCAAACACATAAACGGTTACCTCCAATTCAGTTTCACCACAAACACTTTCTATTAGCACTGTGAATGTCGTCTCTTCATCAATAGTTGCAATAGGATTAGAATCAGATGGATCATCTAAAACGTCTGGCGGTCCCCAAGTGTAACTATCACCCCCATTCGCATAAAGTTCGACAGAGGTCCCTGGGCAGATGGTATCGGTTAAAGCACCAGCTTCTCCTTCAAATAATTGAATTTCAACTTCTAAATAAGCCGTATCAGGCTCATAGCAACCGGAAGCATCTGAGACGATTAACATGACTTCATAAATTCCCGGATCTGCGTAAAAATGCGTCGGCTCGAATTCAGTTGACGTGCCTCCATCTCCAAAATCCCAGAAATAAGTATCGCCATTAATACTTTCGTTTTCAAATTCAATAGGATCAGGAATACAAACAATCGGCACACCAGTGCTCAATGTTGCATCAATTTGAGCTAATTCAAATTGGAAAACGGCCATATTACAGTTTGGACTACCATTAATTTCAGAATACACGCCGGTTGTTGTGGGCCAATCATTTGCGCCACAGGCGGCACAGACAGAATGGTAGATGGTTCCATTTTTATCAAATCGACTTGTTCCACCATCAACGTGGTCGCCTTCAGAACTAGGATCCCCCATGAAGGTTCCATATTTTAAGTTTTGCATGTCGGCATCAAATACAGCAAGGTAGAAATTACTTCCACTCGTTGCTGATTGATAAGCATCAGGTGTAGTAGGAAAGCCATCCGTCGTACTCGGAACGCCATTTGTATTTCCGCCCCAACCTGCTATATAAAGTTCATAACACTCACTTACTAAGAACGCTGTAGGAGAAATCTCCGTATCACCTGTGCTTGCACCAAAAACTGATGCCCATTCGGTTGTGCTCAGGTCATTTGTCAACTTATGGATAAATTGCCCACTATTTGCATTGATATAGTTGAGCCCATCTGTATCATAAGGACCTGCTGATTGTCCATAGACATAGACAAATTCATCAATATCTAAATCTACAAAATAAGCTTGGTCATAATCGTTTGAGCCGAGATAAGTTCCATTTGGAGCTGCATAACTCGGGCCTGGAAATTTCATGATATAACCGTCGACATCACCTCCTTGATAGGTAGGGTGCACGCCTCCACCCGTATTTGGCATGTCATTACTAGTAGTGCCACCTACAACATAGATATCTCCGGAAGGAGAAACTTTAATTGAATTGCCTGATTCATCCTCGGAGCCCCCCAAATAAGTGCTCCATAATAAATTTGATAGATTGGGATTAAATTTAGCAACAATGGCATCTTTACCTCCGTCGAGCGTCGCGTCGAATCCTCCAATAATTGGAAAGTCGTCTGAGGTAGCTGTAGAGGTAATATAAACATTGCTCGCCTCATCTACATACACTTCTCCACGGAGTTGGTCTCCATAATTATAAGCAACATCACCGTCTTCAGATATGCCGTCAAAGTCTGAGCCTCCCAGAAAGGTTCCTCCAAGTATGGCATCTCCTCCAGGAGCAAGCTTCATGATGTAGATGTCTGCCCCGCCTAAAAAGTTAATTCCATCAATGACTGCTCCTCCTCCTAAATTATTGACTGTCTGATAGGCTGTTCCACCAACAGGAAGATCTGGTGAGGAAGTGGCGCCCATGATATAAAGCTCATTTGCATCGTTAACGATTACGCTATGTGGCGTCTCGCTTCCCGCTCCACCAATAAATGTTGAATAAACAATTCCAGTTCCAAGCGCGTTAAATTTTGTAATTCCGACATCAACAGCACCGCCATTATAGTCGCTGTCCGCTGCTCCGGGACTGGTAGGGTAACCTGCACCAAATACAATTCCGCCTCCAATGGCTAATCCATTTACATCTGGGCAAGCGGTCATTCCCCAGTTATCTGATGTTGCTCCAGTGAAAGTTGAAAAGGTTAAATCAGGATCAATGACCAGGACTTTTGTGGTGTCATATCCCTCAGGAAAGTGAAAGTACATCTCATTGCCCATTAGAATATAATCACAAGGAACTTTTGAGCGTCCAATATCCGTTTTTTGATAGGCCATTGGTTTACCCTCTGTTATCGTCCCAAGAGATGTCTTAATAACCAATTCGCCGTCAACGATCGAGATACCGTCCTGCCCTTCGTAGATAACCCGAAAATCATTTGGGTCACCACCTGGCTTTACGATAACATCATATTTAAGCAATTCTGGTTTAGTGTAAATTTCCAAGTCAATGTAATCATAGAGTTCATGGTAAATGATCTTTTCATAAGCATTGATATGGGTCACCCATTTGCTGGGGTCATTACCGATGAAGTAATTCTCGTAAAACGAAGAGGGATTTAATTCAGAATAGGTCGGACTTGGATTTGAGCCAATAAAAGTCGTTTTGACCGCGTGCGTTCGGTAATGAGTTGGCGCTGCTTCTTCCTCTTCATGCCCGTGATGATAATGTTCATTATTGCTGGTGAATCCATAGGTGAAACCTCCATCTTCCAGATACATTTTACCTCCCGGTAAATCGATCTGATATGAAACATTATCATGCCACTGCCCTTGGTTCGGACGTATCCATATCTCACCCTGTGCTAACGCGGTAGCACTGAGCAAAATAATCTGTAGCAAAATTAATTTACACTTCATATTAACAGACCGAAGCAGGTTTTGGGCTTTGGTTTCATTTTTATAACAAAAATCATACCTCAATCACCTAAATGAGATGATTGATTCGAACCTTTAAACTACTCAAAACAAATGACCTTTTGGGGATTAAATCTGTATACGGTAGTAATAATTTATTGTTCGACTTTTATAAGACGTCCGAAAAGCAATAAAGTTTGCTGATTCATCAATAAATTTAAAGAAAAATTGGAGCGCAAACCGATGAAAAACAAAAGTTTGACTAAAAAAAGGAAAGAAATTAGTACGTTTCTTCCTTCACGACTTCACCTTCTTCGTTATAAAAAGTCCAGGTTCCTGATTTTTCATCATTCCTGTATTCTCCGACATAGCGTACGTTTCCATTCGGGTAAAACGTAATAGAATGGCCATTCTTAACACCATTTTTATAGCTAGACTCACTCCATTTTTGGCCGTTATCATAATAGGAAACCCATCGTCCATGACGCTGCTCATTTCCGTTGTAATTCCCTTCGATTTTTAGCTGACCACCTTCATAATATTCTTGATAATCTGCTTTATCGTATTCGGCTTCAAAAGTTGGTGATTGAGTTTCTGTGGTTGATACTGAAGCTTCTTCTAAAGAATCCTCAACTTCAGTCTTCGGGTTATTTGACACATTATTATCTTCTTGCTCCGATTGGCAACCAAATAAAAGAGTCAAAATAAAAACAGGGATAAGATAGAATTTCGTCTGCATAATCATCTATTTTTCACGATACACCGTGTATTCAACGAGTCCAATTAAGGCTTTTTTAGAATTTGAGTCTTCCAGCCCATCTAATAATGCGAGTGCTTCGTTTTTAATCTCGATCATACGCTCATAGGCATATTTGACACCGCCAGATTTAACGACATGATCAATTGCTTTTCGCACAAATTTTGGTTCTTCATTATGGTTTTTGACAATATTGATTAACTCTTTTCGCGTAGTTTTGTCGCAATTATTTAACGCATAAATCAAAGGAAGCGTCATTTTGCGTTCTCTGATATCATTTCCTGTCGGTTTTCCTATTTTCTTATCGTCGCCGTAATCAAAAATATCATCCTTAATTTGAAATGCCATACCAACCAATTCTCCAAACCGTTTCATGTTAGCTATGGTGTCGACATCATCCGTCACTGAAGCTGCGCCTGCTGCGCAGCATGACGCGATAAGCGAAGCAGTCTTTTGTCGAATGATTTGATAATAGACATCCTCTGTGATATCCAATCGTCGAGCTTTTTCTAACTGCAACAATTCACCTTCAGACATTTCCTTCACCGCATCTGAAACAATTTTCAGTAATTGAAACTGTGATTGATCGACTGAGAGTCTTAATCCTTGCGCCAATAAATAGTCACCTACCAAAACAGCAATCTTATTTCGCCACAATGCATTGACAGAGAAAACACCTCGTCTTTCGTTTGCATCATCCACGACGTCATCATGAACGAGTGATGCAGTGTGAGATAGTTCAATGAGTGCAGCAGCAGTATAGCTAGCTTCTTCTACTTTTCCATTTAGGGATTTTGCAGTCAGGAAAACGAACATAGGGCGCATTTGTTTCCCTTTTCTTTTAATGATATAATGGGTGATTTTATCCAATAATGCCACATCTGACTTCATGGCATTTCTGAACTTATCCTCAAAAAGTGCCATTTCTTCGGATACATTTGCCTTTATCTCTTTGACACTATACATCTGTGCAAAGATACAATGCAAACTTTAGATCGTAGCGAAAATAATGTGCCTTTTTTTGGGATAAAGAAACGAGTCAAAGCTCATTTTCTTGAATGATCTCAAGCCACTCTTCAACAGTTTTGGCTTCATTTAAATTGAATTCACCAATGGCTTCACGTCTTAAAGCGGTAAGATGACCGCCGTTATTTAAGTGTTTACCCATATCATGGGCAATACTTCTGATGTACGTTCCTTTAGAGCATTTGATGAGAAAATTGACTTCAGGAAGATCTATTTTCTCCAAATCAAAGGTGTTGATATGAATGAGTTTAGATTGAAGTTTAACTTCTTCACCCGCTCTCGCTAGATCATAAGCTTTTTTTCCTTTTATCTTTTTGGCAGAGAAGATAGGCGGATATTGATCGTATTCCCCTTTCATACTTTCTGCTACTGCTTTTATTTTCTCCGCATTAAGATTCTCAGTAGGGAATGTTTGATCGATTTCAGTTTCTAAATCGTATGATGGTGTGGTAGCGCCTAGGGTAATTGTACCTGTATAGGTCTTGGTCAAACCCATATAATCATTGATGGACTTCGTTTTTTTTCCAGTGCAAATAATGAGCAATCCATCCGCAAGAGGGTCTAATGTACCAGCATGACCAACTTTTATTTTTTTTACGCCTAACTTTTGTTTAATGTGATAGCGCAGTTTATTGACAACATCAAATGACGTCCAATGCAATGGTTTATGCACAAGCAAAACTTCACCTGCTTTGAAATCATAGACTTTTTTCATGACTATTTCATTAAGAAAGATGCCGCGATAGCTATGCCTCCAACGATGAAGCAATAGTAGGCAAAGTATGATAATTTAGAACGCTTTACAAGTGCAATCATCCATTTACAAGCGATTAAACCGGTAAAAAAAGCAGCAATAAAACCAATCGTCATGGCCAAAACATCAATGTCACCTAGGGTGTCTGGTGTTTTGACCATTTCCAAAACATCTTTACCCATTTTACCAAAAATAAGAGGCACTACCATTAAAAAGGAAAAGCGAGCGGCCTTTTCTCTATCGATGCCCAATAATACAGATGTTGAGATGGTCGATCCTGATCTAGATATCCCAGGAAGTATGGCAATCATTTGAGATAAACCAATGATCAGCGCTTGTCCAAACCCTACCTTTTTATCCGTGTTTTTAGCACGATCGGCCAGAAATAAAAGTCCACCTGTTAAAATTAGCATCATACCTACCAGTAAAATGTTACCACTAAAAAAGGATTCAATTTCTTCTTCAAATAAAACGCCGACAAATGCTGCAGGCATCATTGAAATAATAATCTTAACTGAAAACTGAGTAGCTTCATTCCATTTGAATTGGAAAAGTCCGCTTATGATTTCAGTAACTTCTTTTCTGAATATAACCAACGTGCTCGCCGCCGTCGCAAAATGCAGAACAGTCGTCATTAAAAGACTTCTTTTAGGATCAATTCCGGTTTGAAGAACACTGTTGGTAAGCTCAAGATGACCACTACTACTGACAGGTAAAAACTCTGTTAATCCCTGCACTATACCCAAGATAAGGGCTTCAAGAATTCCCATTCTAATCTAGTTGACTTTCTTCTTTTTCATGATCCCGTAGATCACAACAGCATATCCAGCAATAACTAACAGCGGAGCAAGGGTGATACGAGTTGTGCTGAATAGTTCGTCTCCATTAAAATCATTTAACTCTTCAGAGCCTCCGCCAATCATCAGTAAAAACCCAATTAAGGTCAAGGCAAATCCTCCAATAATTAAACGATAATTAGCTGTTCCAAAAACAAAATTTTCTTTATTATGACTCATAATTGTGTGTCTTATTTATGCTTTAGCGCAAAATTAATATAAATTATCCAGGTTAATTCGCAGATACTTGCGCAATGCAAAATAGGTGGATGTAACTGTAATTAAAATACCAAACAAGATGATTCCTCCCATAACCATAAAGAAGGTCGTCATATCTGTCATTTTAAGAAATAGTGGGTTATAGTTATATAGCAAGAATATCATTCCAAAAACCATAATTCCAGCTATAATACCTGAAATGACCCCTTGTCCAACGGCATTCCAGAAAAACGGCCGTCTAATAAATCGAGGAGTAGCGCCAACTAATTGCATCGTCTTTATTAAAAAGCGTTTAGAAAACAGGGCGAGTCTAATGGTGTTATTAATCATACCAATGGCAATAAACAAGAGCATGGCAGCAATAATTAATAAGAAGTATACCCCTTTTTTGATGCCTTCATTATATTCTGTGAAAATTTCAGGGCGATAGGAGACTTCCAATAAGCGTCCTTCATACTCGTTCATTAATTCCTGCTCAATCCAGCGCATACTATCTAATGCGAAATAGGACTTATTGAGGGTCATAATCACGGATTGATTGATTGGGTTTTCAAAATCTAAAACGGCTAAAGACGTGTCACCCCCAATTTCGTTCTTGTAAACTTCCCATGCCTCCTGTGAAGAACGGTAATAAGCACTGCTGGTATATTCTTTAGTGGCAATTTCTTCTTCAATAAGGCCTAATTCAAGCGTGTTGACAGATTGCTCGAAAAACAGATCGATTTCAAAACTCTCTATATTATCATTTTTCAGATTATTTAAACCCAACACAAACCACGAGACACAGCCCATCACAAACAAAACCATCACAATTCCAACTATCGTTGCAATGTATGCTGTTTTTAATCCTCTTTTGGCTTTGATTCCTCCGCGTTTCATTTCAAGGCTAAAAATAGGGATAATATTACGATTGAATTAAAAAATGATAAAGTTGTATAACTTTTTTTAAGAAACCCTTACATTTGCATGGTTAAACAAATAATTTTAAAAATGAAGAAAACAATTATCCCAATTTTAATCGCTGCTCCGTTGTTATTTGCGGCTTGTGGAGGTTCAGAAGCAGAAACAGAAGTAACTGATGCGGATTCAACTGTAGTTGAAACTGAAGAAGTAGAAGTAACAGTAACAAACTATTCAGTCGATACAGCAAGCTCAATCGTAAACTGGATGGCTTTTAATGCTGGTGAAATCGATCACCAAGGTACGGTTAAAGCACTAGATGGTTCTTTTGAAATCACTAAAACAGGTGAAGATATGGAAGTAACTGCTGCAAGCTTAAACATTGATTTAAATTCGATCAATGAGGAAAGTGAAAAATTGGTAGGTCACCTAATGAGCCCTGATTTCTTTGATGTAAATCAATTTGCAACGGCGTCTTTCTCATTTGATCGTCACGAAGACGGTATGGTTTATGGAACAGCAACTATAATTGACAAGGAATTGCCAGTTGAAGCTCCTCTAACCATTTCTGCATCTGAAGAAGGGGTTACAATCGAGGTTGGTGAATTTAAATTAGATTTCAGCGCTTTAGAAATGCCTTTCTATGTGGAGGATGTTAAGGCGCCAGAAGAAGAACAACATGATCCAAATATTGGATTTACTTCTACTATCGTAGGAAAATAATTACTTAGATCATAAATTTAAAAGAGCCGATTCGTCATTGACGAATCGGCTCTTTTAATTTCCTTGGCACGTTAATCTTAATTAAAGCGTGCCTCGTTTTTCTTGCTCTCTTTCAATCGATTCAAACAAAGCTTTAAAGTTACCAGCTCCAAAACCTCGAGCTCCCATTCGTTGAATAATTTCAAAGAATAATGTCGGACGATCTTCAACAGGCTTTGTAAAGATTTGTAATAAATAGCCTTCGTCATCCGCATCGATCATAATACCTAAACTTCTCAGGGTTTCAATGTCTTCAAGAAGTTCGTGGCTATACTCTTCGAGTCTTCCAGGAACAGCGCTGTAATACTCTTCGGGCGGCGTGGATAAAAATTCAACCCCACGTGCTCGTAATTTTGAAACCGTGGTTATGATATCATCCGTTGCTACAGCAATATGCTGTACACCTGGTCCTTCGTAAAAATCGAGATATTCTTCAATTTGGGACTTTTTCTTTCCTTCAGCAGGTTCGTTAATCGGAAACTTGATTCGACCATTACCATTACTCATCACCTTACTCATAAGGGCTGAATATTCTGTATGTATCTGCTTATCATCAAAAGACAAGAAGTTCACAAAGCCCATTACGTCTTCATACCACTTTACCCAAGTATTCATTTCATTCCACCCAACATTACCAACCATATGGTCAATAAATTTCAAGCCAACTGGCTCTGGATTGTATTCAGACTCCCATTTTGTAAAACCAGGTAAAAAAGAGCCGTTATAGTTTTTTCTTTCCACAAACATGTGAACCGTTTCCCCGTAGGTATATATGCCTGCTCGAACAACTTCGCCATCTGCATCTTTCTCTATTGTCGGCTCCATGAATGATTTAGCTCCTCTTTTTGTCGTTTCTTCCCAAGCTAGTTTAGCATCCTCTACCCATAATGCAACAACCTTTACGCCATCTCCGTGCTTAACAATATGTTCGTTGATCGGTGAAGAAGAATTTAAAGGAGTGGTTAATACAAGTCGAATTTTGTCTTGTACCAACACATAAGAGGTGTATTCTCTTGAACCGGTTTCTAATCCTTTGTATGCATATGATTGAAAACCAAATGCCGATTTGTAGAAATGCGCAGCTTGTTTTGCATTTCCTACATAAAACTCTATATAATCGGTTCCTAACAGCGGCAAAAAGTCTTGTGCGCCTTCAAAAATTTTTTCTAATCCGTAATCGACGGATTTTAATGATTTATTATCTGTACTCATGGTTTAATGTTTTAGGTTAGTGTAGCCAAGACTTGTAATAATCATCAAGTTCTAAATCCATGGCTTGTTTCGTTAATTTTAGTGGTTTAAATGTGTCCACCATCACTGCAAGTTCCAACGTTTCTTTCTGTCCGATACTTCTTTCATAAGCACCAGGGTGAGGTCCATGTGGGATACCTGCTGGATGTAAAGTGATTTGTCCTTTTTCGATATTGTTTCTGCTCATAAAGTCACCGTCTACATAATATAAGACCTCGTCTGAGTCAATATTACTATGATTATAGGGAGCAGGGATAGCTTCTGGGTGATAATCATAAAGACGAGGAACGAATGAGCAGATGACAAACGCATCAGTTTCAAAAGTTTGGTGTATCGGTGGAGGCAAATGCACACGGCCAGTAATCGGTTCGAAATCATGAATCGAAAAAGCATATGGGTAATTAAATCCATCCCAGCCTGCTACATCAAATGGATGATGGGCGTAAGTGTAATTGTATAGAATACCTTGCTTTTTGATTTTGACGAGGAAGTCGCCGGTTTCATCATGCGTTACAAGTTCTGAAGGTGGACGGAAGTCGCGCTCGCAAAAAGGCGAATGTTCTAATAATTGTCCAAACCAATTGCGATACCGTTTTGGCGTATAGATCGGTCTAAAAGATTCGACGATAAACAAACGATTTGAACTCGTTTCAAATTCAATTTGATAAATCATGCCTCTCGGCACCACTAAATAGTCTCCATATTTGAAAGGGATATTCCCCAACTGTGTTTTAAGCACACCGTTTCCTTCATGAATAAAAATAACTTCATCAGCATCCGCGTTTTTATAGAAATAGTCGGTCAGTGACTTTTGGGGTGAAGCTAACACGATATGACAATCGCTGTTCACCAATACGGGTACCCGACTTTCAAGGAAGTCCTCCTTTGGAGCTACTTTATATCCTTGCAAACTGCGCATTTGAAGATCTTTATCTAATGCGATTTCAGGATTTAAGTCAACCTTGTCGCCAACATTTTTTACAATCGTTGGTGGGTGAAGGTGGTATAATAGAGATGACATACCATCGAATCCAATCGTTCCGAACAGCTGCTCGTGATGCAATTTTCCGTTTTCTTTGCGAAAAATCGTATGTCGTTTGTGAGGAATCTTCCCCATTTTATGATAAAAAGGCATATATAATCCGTTTTAAAGTGATATGAATGAATAATCGAACTCGTTTAATGAGTCGATCATTCGGGATCTCTTTTGATGAGATATTTTAGTAATATGGGAAGCGATTCAAATATTCGTTTCATCTTACTTTCACTATTTTAACAAAGATAAAGAAAGTTAAGACTTTTTTCAATGACAATTGTCAGTTCCTTATTGAAATAAATCTATTTTTGTTAAAGGTTGAAAAGAAACTATACTATGAAAAAAATTCTCGTTGTTGGTGCTTCCGGTCAGATTGGAACAGAGTTGGTGGTCGCTTTAAGAAGTAAATTTGGTAATGAAAATGTAATTGCTTCAGATATAAAGGATGAAATAAAACCTGCTCTTCAGAATGGGCCATATGAAAAGTTGGATATTATGGATGCCAGTCAGTTAAAAACAATTGTGTCAAAACATGGAATTACAGAGATATATCAGCTAGCAGCGCTATTGTCAGCAACTGCAGAAAAGCATCCTGACTTTGCTTGGAAATTGAATATGGAAGGATTGTTCAATGTGCTCAATCTAGCAAAAGAGGGAACGATTAAAAAGATTTTTTGGCCGAGTTCAATCGCTGTGTTTGGCCCAAACACACCAAAAAGAAACACACCTCAGTATACGATTATGGAGCCGTCAACGGTATACGGAATCAGTAAATTGGCAGGTGAGCGCTGGTGTGAATATTATGCAACGCAATTTGACGTCGACGTGAGAAGTATTCGTTACCCTGGTTTAATATCGTATACGTCTTTACCCGGCGGAGGAACAACAGATTATGCAGTTGAGATTTTTTATTCGGCAAAACGTGGAGAAGACTTTTCTTGTTTTTTAAAGGCAGACACTGCTTTACCAATGATGTATATGGATGATGCCATCCGCGCGACAATTTCGTTAATGGAATCGCCAAAAGAAGATGTTAAGATTCGATCTTCCTACAATCTTGCGGGCATTTCATTTACTCCAGCAGAGATCGCAGCAGCAATACAAAAGTTTAAGCCTGATTTTCAAATCACTTATGATCCTGATTTCCGACAAAAAATCGCGGATTCATGGCCTGGCAGTATTGATGATAAAGCTGCTCAAGAACATTGGGGTTGGAAACCGAATTATGACCTTGAAAAAATGTGTAAAGTAATGCTAGACAATGTACTTGAGCATGATTTTCAGGGGAGTTAAAAAAATGATCGATTGAATAAATAAATTCATCCTTGAGTTTCAAGTATTAATCGAATTTTGATCGCGCAAATGAATATTTATTTGTAGATTGCTGTTGATAACCGAAAAACCAGATTACAACCCCCTAAAGATGAAGAGATTATTACTATCCTTTTTATTTATACTGTCACTGACATTGGCATTTGCCTCTGACTCATGGCTACACGCTGAGCCAAATGAATTTTGGCAGGAAGGCGAAGACGCAAATGGTCATCCCAACAAAAAAGATGAGAATGGTCGTCAGGGAATGTGGACGATCTGGGGAAGAATGAAGCCCGACAAAGGATATCCTGAAGATGGTAAGATTGAAGAAGGTCCTTACGTTGATGATCGAAAAAATGGCGAATGGGTGAAGTTTCATAAGGACGGTAAGACTCCAAGGTTGAAAGGAATTTATGTTGATAATCGTCCAAACGGTGCCTATACAAAATATTACGAGAATGGTGTAAAAATGGAAGAAGGCAAGTTTACTTCGGGTAAGCAGGTTGAAGTATTCAGAAGGTATTACGATACAGGCACAATGTCTCAAGAGAAGTTCTTTAATCAAGACGGTAAAGAAGACGGTAAAATACGTTATTTCCACCCCAATGGTAAAGTAGAATTTGAGTATACCAAAAAAGATGGGGTTACAACCGGTGAGGCTAAAAGATATTATCCAAATGGGGATGTGAAAGAAGTCATCATGTATAACAATGACGGAACAGTTGCTTCAAGAATAGAAAAAGAGCGCGTAAATCCAGCCTTTGATGCTAAACCTGAACCGGTAGCTCCTTCTTCAGATGCGCCTGATGGTACGAAAGGTACAACTAACGGTAAAAAATTCAAGAAAAACGGATATAATAAAGTATACAATTCAGACCAAGAACTTTGGATGGACGGTGAGTTCAAGAACGGCAAGCTCTGGGATGGAAAGCTTTATAAGTATGACGCTGACGGAATACTCCTAAAGATCCAAGTTTGGAAAACAGGAAAGTACCATTCAGACGGTCAACTATAATAGAAATTAATAGTAAATTTGAACCCGTCTTTCTCCAGTTTAGGAGAAAGACGGGTTTTTTTATGTTAAAGGAGAAGTCATGTCTAAGGATTTAAAAATATATAATAGTTTATCAGGTGAAAAGGAAACGTTTGCCTCTATAGTCCCGAATCAGGTCGGCATGTATGTATGTGGACCGACGGTATACAGTGATGTTCATTTAGGTAATTGCCGAACTTTTATCTCGTTTGATATGATCTACCGTTATCTCTTGCATCTCGATTATAAAGTGCGCTATATTCGAAACATAACGGATGCCGGTCATTTAGAAAATGATGCAGATGAAGGAGAAGATAAGATCTCAAAAAAAGCGCGTCTTGAAGAATTAGAGCCAATGGAAATTGTTCAGAAGTATGCCACTGGATTCCATGATGTAATGCGCTTATTTAACGCACTCCCTCCAAGTATAGAGCCAACAGCGACAGGTCATATTATCGAACAAATTGAAATAACGAAATCAATTCTGGAAAAAGGATTGGCTTACGAAAGTAATGGTTCGGTCTATTTTGATGTGATGAAGTACGATGAAACGAGTAACTACGGTGAGTTGTCAAAGCGAAAAATAGAAGATCTAATTTCAGGATCGAGGGCATTGGATGGTCAACAGGAGAAAAGAAACCCTTTGGATTTTGCACTTTGGAAAAAGGCATCGCCCTCTCACATTATGCGATGGCCTTCACCTTGGAGTGATGGATTTCCTGGGTGGCATTTAGAATGTACAGCGATGTCTCACAAATACCTTGGAGATGAATTTGATATTCACGGAGGTGGAATGGATTTAAAATTTCCCCACCATGAATGCGAGATAGCACAAGCAACGGCTTATACCGGTAAAAAACCGGTTAATTACTGGATGCATACCAATATGTTGACATTGAACGGTAAAAAAATGAGCAAGTCAACAGGGAATAATCTTCTTCCTTATGAGTTATTTTCTGGAGAAAATCAGAATATTGAAAAGGGATATCACCCGATGGTAGCTCGCTTTTTTATGATGCAGGCGCATTATAGAAGCGAGTTGGATTTCAGCTCAGATGCGTTAAACGCGTCCGAAAAAGGATTCGCTAAACTCATGTCAGGATTAGGTCTGGTGCCTAGCTTGAAGGTGTCAAGTGAAAGTTCTGAGAATGTTAAACAAATGATCGAAGGATTTTATGCGGCGATGAATGATGACTTCAATACGCCCATATTAATAGCACGTCTATTCGATGCTGTCACTTATATTAATAAAGTCAATGATCAAAAAGCTGAAATCTCAGCAGTGGATCGCGATGAATTGGCAAAAGTGATGCAAGAGCTCGTTTCTGATGTATTGGGGTTACAACCGATTTTAGCGTCAGGCTTATCAGATGATGCGAAAAACACCCTTGATGCGACAATGGACATCATTCTGGAATTGAGGAAGAATGCTCGAGCAGCGAAAGATTGGGGGACTTCAGACCTTATTCGCGATAAATTAAAAGAAGCAGGGATTGTTGTCAAAGATGAACGTGAAGGAACGTCATGGAGTTTGCAATAAGGTTAAGGTCGTTTTTTTACTGAAAAAAGACTATTTTTGTCGCGATTTACAGATATACAAGAAGAAATGAATAAAACGGAAGAATTACTCAGCATATTTGAACAGAAGTTTGTTGCTCACCCATGGCATGGTGTTTCTATTGGAGAAAACGCTCCTGAAGAAATAAAAACATTCGTAGAAATCAATCCAACTGATCAGATTAAATACGAGATCGACAAAGAGAGTGGGCATATTTTTATTGACCGTCCTCAAAAATATTCGAATATCGTACCGGCTTTATATGGTTTTGTTCCCCAAACATATTGTGATAAAAAAGTAGCGGCTTTTTGTATGGAAAAAAGTGGGCGTACTGATATTGTTGGAGATGCAGACCCCCTTGATGTTATAGTTTTAACGGAGAGACACGTAGATCGCGGGAATATTTTAGTTGATTGCATTCCCGTTGGCGGATTTAGAATGATTGATGGAGGCGAGGCTGATGATAAAATTATCGCTGTACTAAAAGATGATCAAGCTTACGGAGATATTCGAAATATTGAAGACCTACCGTCAAAGGTAGTTGATCGCGTTAAACATTTCTTTTTAACCTATAAAGAAAACCCAAACAATGATGGTTCTGACAAGAAAGTGGAAATAACACATACCTACGGTCGGGATGAAGCTTTAGAGGTTATAAAACTGAGTAATGAGGATTATTTAGATGTTTATGGAGATATCAATAAACGATTTAAAGAAGCCTTATCTGCGGTCGTCTCAGAATCGTAATAATAAACTTCCCGAAATAATCAACCATTTGCTTTTTGGTTACGTATTAAGAGTGCAACCGTGAAGGTATAAATCCTGCTCCCAAAGAATATTTACAGTGAGGATTATGTATCTTTAAGAAGTAGTTGACCGAAAAACTCAGACATGAAGAAAATA